>ERZ791753.993-NODE-993-length-20895-cov-2.525816_pt1 | contig 20895 bp, 20 predicted proteins | sample MGYA00509951_ERZ791753 | MGnify/ENA primary metagenome ERZ791753 (study PRJEB30046, sample SAMN00792026) | human gut metagenome | study: EMG produced TPA metagenomics assembly of the A metagenome-wide association study of gut microbiota in type 2... | reverse complement strand
GAAACGGATTTCTTTTACATTGACTTTAACCTGCTTAGCCTTTTGCTCCTTTTGACGTTTCTTTAATTGATAAAGAAATTTAGAGTAATCAATCAAACGACAAACAGGAGGAACAGCATTGGGTGAAATTTCTACTAAATCGCATTCATGCTCCTCTGCCATACGCAGAGCTTGAGCTATCGGATAAACTGATGATTCAATACTACCATCACCCACAATACGGACTTCTTTGGCACGAATCTGTTCGTTGATTCTATGTTGCCCTTTTAAACTGTCATTCTTCATTAAAAACTATTAGTTCCAATCTGTTTTTATTTAATTATTAAAATCTTTATCTAGAAACGTAAAAGTAACGTAAATGGTTCTCACACCTATGTACTTTTACAATTGGCTGCAAAGTTAGAACTTATTTATCATATTCTGCACTTCTTCGTCTAAAATCTTTGCAAATTCTTCAAATTTCATACTTCCTTTATCGCCTTCGCCCTGTTTTCTTACAGAAACTTCTCCATTTTCTGCTTCTTTTTCTCCTACAATCAGCATATATGGAATACGTTTCATTTCGTTATCACGAATCTTACGGCCGATTTTTTCATTTCTATCATCTACAATAGCACGAATATCGTTCATCTCTAAGAATTCTTTCACCTTCATAGCATAATCGTTGAATTTCTCAGAAATAGGAAGAATCGCAACCTGTTCCGGCGTCAACCACAATGGGAATTTACCACCCGTATGTTCTATCAAGACTGCAACAAAGCGTTCCATAGAACCAAACGGAGCACGGTGAATCATTACCGGACGGTGTTTCTGGTTATCCGTTCCCATATATTCCAATTGGAAACGTTCAGGCAAGTTATAATCTACCTGGATTGTACCTAATTGCCAACGACGACCTAATGCATCCTTCACCATAAAATCAAGCTTTGGACCATAGAATGCCGCTTCTCCGTATTCGACTCTGGCTTTTAAGCCTTTTTCTTCACAAGCTTCAACAATGGCTCTTTCAGCCTTCTCCCACACTTCATCGCTACCCACGTATTTTTCCGTATCATTGGGGTCACGCAATGAAATCTGTGCTTCATAATTATTGAAATCAAGTGCTTTAAAGATAATCTGGATAATATCCATTACCTTCAAAAACTCCTCTTTTACCTGGTCCGGACGGCAGAATATATGCGCATCATCCTGCGTAAAGCTTCGAACACGAGTCAAACCATGCAACTCTCCACTTTGTTCGTAACGGTAAACCGTACCAAATTCAGCATAGCGCAATGGAAGGTCTTTATACGAACGGGGAGAATTCTTATAAATCATACAGTGATGAGGACAATTCATCGGTTTCAACAAATAAACCTCCCCTTCTTCAGGAGTAGTAATAGGCTGAAAACTGTCCTTTCCATAATGATCCCAATGACCGGATGTTACATAAAGTTGTTTGTTTCCGATATGCGGAGTCATTACCTGCATATATCCAAAACGTTTCTGTATTTTTTTCAAGAAATCTTCCAAACGAAGTCGCAATGCAGTTCCCTTTGGTAACCACATCGGCAACCCTTTTCCTACCATCTCGGAAAACATGAAGAGCTCCATCTCCTTACCTATTTTACGGTGGTCGCGTTTTTTCGCTTCTTCCAATAAAACAAGGTATTCATCCAGCATTTTCTTTTTAGGGAATGTAATACCATAGATACGAGTCAGCTGTTTACGGTCTTCATGGCCTCTCCAATAAGCTCCGGCTACAGACGTCAATTTAATGGCTTTAATGGGAGCTGTAGACATCAAGTGTGGGCCACGGCATAAATCGGTAAAAGCACCTTGCGTATAAGTTGTAATATGCCCATCTTCCAGTTCGGATATTAACTCACACTTATAAGTCTCACCTCTTTCACCAAACATGTTCAACGCATCGGCTTTGGCAATATCCTTACGAACCAAAGCCTCTTTCTTTGCTGCAAGTTCCGCCATTTTAGCTTCGATTACAGGCAAATCAGATTCTTTAATGGTTGCTTCACCCGGGTCTACATCATAATAGAAACCGTTTTCAATAGCCGGACCAATACCGAACTGAATCCCCGGATACAATTCTTGCAATGCTTCAGCCAACAAGTGAGCACTAGTATGCCAAAAGGCATGCTTTCCTTGCTCATCTTCCCATTTATACAAAACAATGGAAGCATCGTTATGAATCGGACGCGATAAATCATAAGTTTCTCCGTTAACTCCACAAGCTAATACCTCCTGTGCCAAACGAGAACTGATACTTTCTGCTATTTGCAGACCATTTACTCCGTCGTTATATTCACGTACAGAGCCATCTGGAAATGTTATCTTTATCATAATAATTTGAATTTTCTTTTTGAATGGCAAAAATAACGAATTCTTTTTGAGTTGAAGCCCTTTTAGCTAAAAAAATGTTACTATTTTACTTCTGTAAAACGTTTGATAATATTATAAGCAGAAAAGAGTCCTAATTCTCCGGCCTTACTCAAATCGGTAATGCCCTGCTTATTATTTCCCAAGAATATAAGAGTTAATCCTCTATTATAGTAAGCTTCAGCAAAATTAGGATTCAAAGAAAGAGCCTTGTCATAATCAGCTATGGCCGCACGATAATCGCTTAACTGCGAGTAAATATTCCCTCGATTATAATAAGCGAATGCAAAATCGGGAACCAGCTCAATCACCTTATTTAAATCACTCTTTACCAGTTCATAATCTACTGCTTTCACCTCATCCGAAGAAGTCATTGCAGCCCCTGCTTCTCTGCTGATACGCGCCTCATTCTTTCTATATTCCAATTGTTTATACCGCACTAATGCACGATTGAAATAAGCGGGGAAGAAAGAGCCATCAGCCAATATGGCTTGAGTAAAGTCTTCTACAGCACTAGGAAAATCCTGCGTTAAATAGAAATCCATTCCACGTAAAAAACGCAACTTAGCATTATTCGGTTCTTTTGTAAGAAGCAAAGTATACTCATTTACCGACGCAAAATGCTCCGAAGCTTGCTTCTCGGTAAGCGGCGCTTCCATATTAGTTATTATCAACTGATTATGGAACAAGGGGTCATGATTCAAATCATCAATATCCCGATAATAATTAATAGTACGTTTCACATCGTTCCGTTTCTCGTAATAAGTCAAGGCATACATAGGTTGGAGTTCAACTCTCACATTTCTATCTTGCACTTTTCCTCGATACTCGCTCTTGTAACGCTGTTCATCGTTCGCATTATCTGCTACTACAATCTTCCGATAGTTATTCATATTCTTATCCGACTTCTTGCGTGTCTTTTCATCGGAAGCATCAGCAGTAGTTTTATTACTATTCACTCCATTCTGGCGATCTATCTGAGCTTTCAATAGTTTGAACTCATCAGCATCCGCTCCTTTTACATCACCAATTTTACGACGGGCAGCAGCACGGTAATGATACCCGGTCAAGAAGTTTGGATATTCGTCAATTACAGTTGAGAAATCTTTAATTGCCCCCTTGTAATCACCTGTTTGGTCTAAGAGCAATCCTCTGTTAAAGATAGCCATCATATTCTCCGGCTCTATTTCAATAACAAAATTAAAGTCCTCAATGGCACGATTATCATCTCCAACTTGTGCACGTAACAAGCCTCTGTTATAATGTCCCAAGAAATTAGAAGGGTCAATTTCCAAAGCCAAGTCATAGTCACTCATCGCTCCACGCAAATTATTTTGGTGATAACGCGCCAATGCACGGTTAATATAATTATTCGCATTTTTGGAAGCTAAGTGAATCGCCTTATTCAAATCATCTTCCGCATCTTTATATTTAGACTGTTGCAAATGAAGAATAGCCTTCGACGACCAAACATCACCATCGTATGGGTCTATCTCCAAAGCCTTATCTATATTCTGTTCGGCCCGCAATGTATCTTTTTGTCTCAAAGAAACATCCGCACTCATTAAATAAGCAGCCGTATGTTTGGGCGCCAGGGCTTTCAGTTTATCCAAGTCTTCTTGAGCTCCTTCATAATCTTCTTTTTGCATTTTGCATAAAGACAGATTATGCCACAAACCTATAGTCTCCGGTTCATATTCCAAGGCCTTTTCATAATCAGCTATAGCCCCGTCATAGTTTTGCTGGCGAATACGCGCCAATCCCCTTACCTGATAACAAGCCACGACAAAAGGATTCCGATTGATAGCCTCTGTACAATCCTGTTCCGCACCTTGAAAATCATCCAAATTCAATTTTGCTACTCCCCTAAAAAAATAAGGTTCGTATAAATAAGGTTTAGCACTAATAACCTGATTGAAATATTGAATGGACAACACATAGTCTTCAAAATAAAGCGCATTACGGGCAATAGTCATAACCCGGTCGGTATTGATTTGTGCAAACAACATCGACGGAAAGAACAACAATATAAAGAAGACTTTGCGTATCATTTTTGTAGTTGTATATTTATTTACCTACTAGTTTCACTTTATAAGAGCAACGAGCTTTACCTTTCAGTAATCCATTCAACTTTCCCTTAATCATTTGCTTGCGCAAAGAAGAAAGATGGTCAATAAACATAGTTCCTTCCAAATGGTCGAACTCATGTTGCATCACACGTGCCAAATAACCTGTAACCCATTCATCATGTTCCTGCATATTCTCATCCAAGTAAGTTACATGTATACGGTCTTTACGTTTCACCGACTCATGAATTCCGGGCAAACTTAAACAACCTTCTTCCATAACCACATCCTCTCCTTCCGTTTCTAAAATATGAGGATTGATATATGCATGCAAAAATCCTTTAAATTCGGGAGAATCATCCGAGATGACATCCAAATCGATGGTAACCACCCGAATGGGCAGACCTACCTGCGGAGCAGCCAAGCCCACTCCATCGGCATGCTGCATGGTTTCAAACATATTCTGAATTAATTCTTTCAAACCTGGATAATCGGGAGTTATATCCTCCGCCACCTTTCTTAATACGGGTTGTCCGTAAGTGTAAATCGGTAAAATCATTGTCGTTTTCTAATTTCTTTTTGATTCCAAATAGGATTGTAATATAATCGTTGCGCTAATTTCATCTACCAGCGCTTTATTCTGTCGAGCTTTCTTTTTTAAGCCTCCATCAATCATGGCCTGGTGTGCCAACACAGAGGTAAACCTTTCATCCACATACTCTATTGGGAGCTCAGGCAACGTTTTTTTGAGCCGTTTAACAAACGGTTCTATATTTTTCATGTTCTCCGAGAACTCATTATTCATCTGTTTGGGAAGGCCTATGATTATTCGTTCCACCGGTTCGGTACGCACATAGTTAATAATAAAATCAAATAACTCATGCGTTGCTACCGTTGTCAATCCGTTCGCAATAAGTTGCAACGTATCACTCACGGCTATGCCGGAACGTTTTTTTCCATAATCAATAGATACTATTCTGCTCATAATCGCTTGCAAAAATAACTAATTACGTGAAAATACGTAAGAAATAAAAGACAAAAAAGGTGTAATAAACCAAAAAGTAGAGGAGACTGTACCAAAAGGCATCCACATCCGCATGTTTCTCAACCAGAAATTATATCCGGTTTACATCACGGAGCTGCACTTTTGAAACAGTCTCCTCCCTAATTTTATCTTTTAACCTGATATTCCCAGATTAATAAACTCTATAGAGCAACCAAGAACCCTGGAAGTCTGAACGAGATGGATATTTTGCTTTAAATTCATCTCTTGCCTGAGCGGCTGCTGCCTTATCATCATAAGTAGCCGCAACCACACGATACATTTGTCTTTCCGGATTGTAAACAATCTGCGCGTTATATCCCTCTTTATCCAAGAAATCTTTCAAGCCTTCAGCATTTGCTTTCACACCGAAACTACCGCATACAACGCTATAATTCTTTATTCCTTCTCCACTAACCATTGAAACCTTCTCTTCACGAACCGTTGCATTCGAAACATTAGATGGTTGTGGGGCAGAAACAACCGGAGCGCTCACTACAGGAGCCACTTCTACAGCTTCATTTACCTGAGGTTGAGCCAATTCTTGCTGTTTTGCCTTTTCATAAGCTTTTTTATAAGCACTTTCGCTTGATTTACAAGAGGTAATCATTACTGCCAGGCACAAGCCGGCTCCTAACATCAAATACTTTTTCATCTTAATTATTCTGTTTTTAAATTAATACGCATTATACCTAAAATGAAACTTTATATCACCGTATCCAAACAGGTTTCCTTTTCATCCAATTACGCCTCAACTTACATCCGAATAGCCTGTTTTTCAATAAAGCTTCACATCGTTCCGTCCCGACTTTCTTGCTTCTATAACGAATTAAAAAGCACATAGGACTTAATCTTTAATAAATTTACAGCAAAAATAGTACTATTTTCATTCAGTCAACGGGAAAAGAGCAAAAAAAACATTAATCACATGTAAAATGTACATAAAAGGCAAAAATAATCAAGTTTGTATAGAACCAAATCCAAATAAATTCATTATTTTTGTTTGTGAACATTAAAAAGAAATGAGTATGAAAGGTTTAAGTTTATTAGCAGCATTTCTGGGCGGCGCAGCCGTAGGTGCAGCATGTGGCATTTTATTTGCTCCGGAAAAAGGAGAAGACACTCGTTCGAAAATAGCAGAAGCTCTTCGCAAAAGAGGTATCAAATTGAATCATCATGAATTGAATGATTTAGTAAATGAAATCGCAGCGGAAGTTAAGTCCGAAATTTCTCCGGAATAATACAGCCCCCCATCTTGTTATAGCGGAAACTTTACAAATCCGTATCCGGTTTTTCGGTATAGCAAGATGGGATATCTGCTTTTCATTTTCACCCTTAAAAAATAAAATATGTTTGCCAACGATAAAAGCATTGAAAGTCTGGAACAGTTATTTATTGAACTGAAAAGATACATAGGATTACAAAAAGAATATGTCCGGCTGGAGCTGGTAGAGAAACTAACCCTCCTGTTCTCCGGATTAGTATTAACCCTTATCCTTATTACATTAGGGATGATGGCTCTATTTTATTTTTCTTTTACCCTGGCATATATATTGGCCCCATTTGTAGGCGGACTGACAGTCAGCTACGCTATCATCACCGTATTCATCCTTTTACTTTTATTGAGTATCTATCTACTCAGAAAGCAACTGATTGTAAAACCTCTCGTTCGGTTCTTGACAAAACTATTCATGAACAACGATTCAAAGAATTAATTATGGAAGCAACTACACAGGAAATTACGTTAGAGGAAATCTCTAAACGAAAAGAAGCGTTATTGAAAGAAATCAGGCAACAAAAAGAGTTGATGAAAGCAACTGCAGCCGATTTGTTTGCTCCGGTAAAACCTGCCGGTAAAGCTGACGCCATTATGCATTCCATAAATTCCGGTATTGCCGTCTTCGACGGAGTAATGTTGGGTATGAAAGTTATCAAACGAATTAGAAAAGCATTCCAAAGATAAAGAATTGAAGTTTTGCAGGCAGTTCCACATATCTATATGAGCAAGAAATTTATCACTCCGTTTAGTAAACAAAAATAGAATAAGAGAATATAGAGGATTTCTCGGTCTGCACACTGGCTTAGAAGTTAAAGTCTTGGAAATAAAAAATGAAAATTATTTGTTTACTCTATTTCACTTTCAATTTTCCATTTTCAACTTTCAATTAAAGAAGTTTTCTATTGATAGATGAAAGCCGTTGTACCAATACGGCATCTTGATACTCTTCTTCACGTCTCAACCAATGTTTCAATACGCCACACTCTATAAAGCCGCATGCCGCAAACAGTTTTCTACTGGCAGCATTATCACAAGCGACATAAGCATATAATTGATGCAAATGAAGATAACGGAAACAATATTCAATCAGTAAATCAAGAGCTTGACGGGCTATACCTTGTTCCCTAAATGTTTCTTCCACAATAATTCCAACTTCGGCACGGTTGTGCAACGGATTAAAATCGGTCAAATCTATCATTCCTACCGGATGGTTATCTTCCCTGCGTTCTATCACCAAACGAAGCTGCTTGTCCACATATACGTCATTGCACAACGTTTCAATATATTGTTTCAACAGAAAACGGGAATAAGGTACTGTTGTATTACTGATATTCCATAACTCCGGCATATTCTCTATCCGGTACATCAGCTCCAAATCTTCCGGTTCCGGTGCACGAAGTCTTATTTCCTTATTATGCATATAAGTAGTTCCCATCATGCCTCAGTTATATCCAATTCAATCATTACCCTCTTCATGCCGGGCCAGCAAAAGAAAGATGCGGTTAGACCCATCAAAGCACAAAGACCGCCAATATTGTTCAGGGTTAAATAATAAACAGTTAAATTAACCAATACAGCTACGGCCAGCATCAGTAAACGGAATTCACTCCATCGCTCATATAACTTAATAGCCTTCAATAACGGATATTTCCGGATACGCTTCACCAAAGCCATACTAAACAATTTTAGCGACAAGGGTATCAAGCTAATAGCCAAAAGAATGCCCGCGGTTTCCAAGAAATACTCCATCCGCACATCTCCTGCATACATCCCATCCGGTAAAAAATCCAATTCAAAACCAATGGCCAACCCGATAGCCACTATCCAAAAAACAGCATATTCAATACGTTGCCGTGCTACAAGTTTCTTTATCTCCTCCATAAAATCTTTAATTAACGCCGGTGAAAGGCATTCGATTCACAATTGAACGTCCCAGCGTAACTTCATCCGTATATTCAAGCTCATCTCCTATAGAGATTCCACGGGCTATCACACTTAATTTCACATCAAAGGCAGCTAATTTGCGAGAGATATAAAAGTTGGTCGTATCTCCTTCCATGGTAGGGCTCAATGCAAAAATAATCTCTTTCACCGTACCTTCTTCTACTCTTTTCACCAAACTGTCTATCTGCAAATTACTCGGGCCAATGCCATCCATCGGAGAAATAACACCTCCCAACACATGGTACAACCCTTTAAATTGCTGCGTGTTCTCCACCGCCATTACATCCTGCACATTCTCTACCACACAGATAACCGATGCATCCCGGGAAGGATTCGCACAGATTCCACACAATTCCGTATCCGATATATTATGGCACATCTTGCAATACTTTACTTCATGCTTCAGTGTAATCAAAGCATTGCCAAACACCTCTACCACAGAAGTCTCCTGCCGGAGTAAATGCAGAACCAGCCTCATCGCTGTTTTGCGTCCAATCCCCGGAAGTTTGGCAAATTCATTTACTGCTTTTTCTAGTAATGCGGAAGAATATTGTTGAGCCACTTTTCTAACGTTTTTTTTTCTATTTCTTGCCGGCAAAGATAATACAAACCGAGAGCAGAATAAAATGAACAAGTTCATTTTTTATGGCAAGGTGCAGCTTATCTTCGCTTTTTCGAGGCAAAGATAACAGAAGAATAGAGATTTTGCTCTATCTTTGCCCACAAAAAACACAATGAGCGGCATATATATCTTACTTACCATATTCATCTATTTCGGACTGCTATTGCTCATTTCCCGAATTACCAGCCGGCATACAACCAATAATGATGCATTTTTTCGGGGAAACCGCCAATCGCCCTGGTATATCGTTTCATTCGGTATGATTGGAGCCTCCTTGTCGGGTGTTACATTTGTATCCGTACCGGGAATGGTAGGGAGTATCGATATGACGTATATGCAAACCGTGTTTGGATTCTCTGTAGGATATTTAGTCATAGCCCACATACTTTTACCTCTCTATTATAAACTGAATCTCACTTCCATTTATACTTATTTAGGCGATAGAATCGGGAAACATTCTTATAAAACAGGAGCTTCTTTTTTTCTCCTTTCCAAGATGATAGGTGCTGCCGCCCGCCTGTACTTAGTTTGTCTGATTCTGCAAAATTTCGTATTCGGCCCCATACACATTCCTTTTTTTCTTACCGTAATAGGCATTGTGCTTCTTATCTGGCTCTATACCCGTCGAAGCGGAATCCGTACAATTGTATGGACAGACAGCCTGCAGACATTTTGCCTGATTGCAGCGTTAGGACTTATTCTATACGAAGTATGTACTAAAATGAATCTCGACTTCAGCGGATGGATACAAACAATCCAATCGAATGAACATAGCCGGATTTTCGTTTTCGACGACTGGCAATCCAAACAGAACTTCTTCAAACAGTTTTTTAGCGGAATCTTTATCACTATCGTCATGACCGGTCTCGACCAGGATATGATGCAAAAGAATCTGACTTGCCGCAACCTGAAAGATGCACAAAAAAATATGTATTGTTACGGCATTTCCTTCATCCCAGTAAATTACCTGTTCCTTACATTAGGCATTCTGTTACTATTATTAGCCCCGCAAATGGGACTGTCTATTCCCAAAGCCGGAGATGAGATTTTGCCGATGTTTGCAGCCGAAGGACATTTAGGTTTCCCCGTATTGATATGCTTCACCATCGGAATTATCGCTGCCGCTTTTTCCAGCGCCGACTCGGCACTGACGGCACTGACTACCAGTTTTTGCGTAGACATCTTGAATGTGGGAAAACTATCCGAAGAAAAGGCGGAACGTAAAAGGAAACAAGTGCATTTCGGAGTATCCGTCATCTTTATCCTGTTTATTTTGTTATTCAAAGCAGTAAATGATAAAAGCGTCATCGACGCCATTTACACGATTGCTTCATACACATACGGTCCGTTGCTCGGACTTTTCATCTTCGGACTTTTTACCAAGATGACTCCACGCGACCGCCTGGTTCCGTATGTAGCCGTAGCATCTCCCTTTATATGTTATGCCGTAGACTATTTCACCTTCCGCTATACAGGCTATAAATTCGGATATGAAATGCTAATGTTCAACGGATTACTGACCTTTATAGGTCTTTCTCTATTATCAATTCATAAAAAGAAACAAATATGGAAATAACCAGTGCAGAATTCATTATCAGTAATACCCAAGTAAGCAAATGTCCTCAGGACGGTTTGCCGGAATATGCATTCATCGGCCGTTCCAATGTGGGTAAATCAAGCCTCATCAATATGTTGACCAAACATTCCAAACTGGCTATGACTTCGTCTACTCCCGGAAAAACATTGCTCATCAATCATTTCCTTATTAATAAGAAATGGTATCTGGTGGACCTTCCGGGATATGGATATGCCCAACGTGGAAAGAAACAACAGGAAAAGATTACCAAAATCATTGAGGATTATATATTGGAACGCGAACAGATGACTACATTGTTTGTATTGATAGATGTCCGCCTCGAACCACAAAAGATTGACCTCGAATTTATTGAATGGTTGGGCGAGAACGGAATTCCGTTCTCCATTATCTTCACCAAAGCAGACAAACTTACCACCAATAAGGTACGCGACAACGTCAATCTCTATGTCAAAAAGTTACAGGAAAATTGGGAAGAGCTCCCCCCCTATTTCATCTCTTCCTCCGAAAAGAGATTAGGGCGGGATGAAATATTGAATTACATCGACAGTATCAACTCGTCACTTAACAAATAGAGAAGAAAAACAAAAAGTCAAAAAAAGAAAGGAGGCATTTTACTTTGCTTCCTTTTTTCATTTATCTCTTGTTGCAGCCCTTACCCTCTTTTACTTTCTATCCACTTTTCACTGAACCGGCGCATTACCTGTATAAATTCTTCCGGCAACCGCTTCATTGCCTCCTCTCTTATAAACAAAGGAATTTCCCCATAATAAGCCTCGGCAATACCTCCTGTAATAGCTCCCATCGTATCGGCATCTCCACCCAATGATATAGCCAACCGGATAGCACTCTCATAATCCGAACTTTCCAGAAAAGCGATAATAGACTCCGGCACTCTTCCTTGACAACTTTCATCAAACCTATAAAAAGGGCGTATCTCTTCACAAGTCCGGCTTAAATCATATCCAAAAGTAAATTCTACATACTCTTTTATCTCCTGCTTAGAACGCCCACACCGTGCCAAATAGACACATGCGGCAGTAGCTTGTGCACCTTTTATTCCTTCCGGATGGTTATGAGTCACCTCTGCACTGTTCTTTGCTGCCACTAAAGTTTCGCCCAATGTATCAAAAGCCCAACCCACAGGACTTACCCGCATAGCCGACCCGTTACCCCAACTATGATAAGGCTGTGGTTCTTCGCTTCGCAGCCACTTCGCAAATCTCCCACCATATCCTGCAGCAGGATAGCGGTTCCCATAGTCCTGCATAATACCCAATAAACTGTCTCCCGTCAATAACCAATCGGCATTGGCTACCGTCATCACCGTATCATCTGTAAAGTGTGAACTATCCGTAAACAACGGAAAGTCCATCTCTTTCATCGAACAAAACTCATAGACCGAACCTATGATATCTCCGGCTATAGCGCCTAATCCCAATGGGATAGAACAAATATCGTTTAATTTTTCAAGTGTCATCTCATTCGGATGTCCATTATAATCTATTTCTTTGGGGCATTCTGAAATTAACGGGTAATGCATATCTAACTGGAACTGGGATACCATTCTTTGTAGCAGGTTTCCATTTAGGCATAGACGATATCACTCTTACAGCTTCCTTATCTAGCGCATCCGACACCTGCTGTACAACAGTTACATCTACAATAGAACCATCTTTATGAACAACAAAGCTAATAACAACACATCCTTCCTCTCCCTTTACATAGGCTTTTTCCGGATAATGAATATTATTCTGCAGATAACTCACTATAGAATCCAGACCTCCATTATATTGGGGCATACAGTCCAGTCCTAGCATTTCAGCTCTTTCTTCATTCTGTTTTTCAAACTCTACCGCAGCTTTGGACTGAGCATTTGCATAAAGAGATAAACAACTCATTAATATGAATACGACTATTTTATTCATTTTCATTGATGATTTAATATAATTCAATATAAAATTATTTTTAACACATTGGCTGATATCGACAAATCTGTAAATCTATAGTATTCAATAGACTTATTCATAAAACCATTACCGCTATGTTCACCAACAACAAAAATACTAAAATTTATTGTCTAACAGCTAATTCCTTTCAGGAATTTGCCAAACACTAAAAAAAAATCCTAATCATCCGTCCATACGTCATTCTTATCGGATATAAGTTCGCTCCATAGATTAATCAAGTTCATAAAGGTTCATATTGGAAAGTTCCCGACTAATTAATCACATATCCCTTATCAACTATTGTTTTCTCCTAATATATGTAGTATATTTGTAAGGGAATACTAAGCATACCTCAATTGAGATATATACATCTCTCAGCTGAGGTATATATGTATCTCAATTGGGATATATACGTACCTCAATTGAGGTACGCTTAGTTTGCAAGGATAAAAAACTTAGTAGTGGCTGTAAAAGAAGTTAGTTCACTACTGATAAAACAATAATTTATATGGCAAAGTATGATTTCTTTCCGGCACCGAACCCGGAAAAGGGGGAGCAAACGAAGTACATCGCTAAGGTGGTGAACGATGGTGAAATGGACATAAACGAGATTGCCCGACTGGCTGAGTTTTATACGCGGGCAAACCGGGGCACCATCCTGATGGCATGGGATACCATCCTGACCCGAATCCTAGAGGCTCTGAAAGAGGGCAAACGGGTACATCTGGACGGATTGGGTTATCTTTCCATCTCGGCCACCTCCGAAACCGTTGATACGACCAACGAGATAAGGGCGGAATCCGTGCATTACAAAGGGGTTAATTTCCGTCCAGACCGGGCGTGCAACCGGAAGTTATGTATCACTCATTTTGAGCGTACCCACGCCCGACATTCCATATCCATAGAAGATACCGATGTGATTGCTTTCTTGAAACAGCATTTCCGGACGAACGAATACATTACGAGAAAGGACTTGGCTTATGCCTGCACCTTGTCCCCTACATCGGCCAACCGGAAATTGAAACAATTTGTAGCGGACGGAATATTGAAACATCCGGGGTCGAGAAATTCGGCATTCTATTTTCCGGGAGAAAAGCTTAAATAAACACCTCAAGGCTACTTACCTACCGGAAATATACAAAGTGAAGAAGGGATACACATTTAAACAGAGCATCGGCACTCCAAATTCCTGTTTTTAAGAGAAATACACGGATAGTGAAGAAGTGAAAATGATTATTTAAATCTCTGTTAACCCGAGTTTACGAAACTAACCGGAATGATTGGTATTCTCGAATAAATACGATACTTTTGTAACAGAAAAAAACAAAACTGATAAATATACGGATACATGTTTTCAGATAAAAAGAACATACTCCAACTGGCAGCGCTTCTCAAAGCACACGGCGTACGGAAAATAGTACTTTGTCCGGGAAGCCGCAATGCAGCCATTGTCCAAACGTTATCGAACATTGAGGACTTTACCTGCTATGCCGTTACGGACGAACGTAGCGCGGGATTTTTTGCTATCGGACTTTCTCTGCAAGGTGGAGGGCCGGCAGCGGTTTGTTGTACCTCCGGGTCGGCATTACTGAACTTGCATCCGGCTGTGGCCGAGGCCTTCTATCAACAAATAGCCCTGATTGTTATCTCGGCGGACTATCCTGCCGCATGGATTGGACAAACAGACAGTCAAACACTGCCCCAGCCCAATGTATTCGGCTCTTTGGTAAAGATGTCCATCAATCTGCCGGAAGTGAATAACGAAGAGGACGAATGGTATTGCAACCGCCTGATTAATGAGGCAATACTGGAAACAACCCATCACGGAAAAGGACCGGTACACATTAATGTTCCCGTCTCAGAACCTATTTACCGGTTTACAGTCAAAGCACTGCCCGAAGTGCGGATGATTACCCGCTATCAGGGATTAAGCGTTTACGACCGCGACTACAAAGAATTGATTGCGCGCCTCAACCAATATAACAAACGGATGGTGGTAGTAGGACAAATGAACCTCATCTATTTGTACGAAAAGAAGTACGAAAAGGCCCTTTACAAACATTTCGTCTGGCTGACAGAGCATCTGAGCAACCAAACCATACCGGGAATTCCCATCAAGAATTTCGATACGGCCATTTACACGATGGATGCCGACCGGCAGACGGCTATGGCTCCCGATTTACTGATTACGTACGGAGGACAAGTGGTCTCCAAGCAACTCAAGAAATACCTGCGTAACCATCCGCCTAAAGAACATTGGCATGTGGCTGCCGACGGGAAACTCATCGACCCTTACGGACGATTGACCACTATCATTGAAATGGACCCTTTTGAGTTTCTGGAAAAAATATCCTTCCTGATGGATACCAAACCGACCAACTATCCGTTGATGTGGGAAAACTATTGCAAAACGATACCTGTGCCCGAATTGCCTTATTCGCAAATGGCGGTTACCGGGAAGCTTATCCAATCGTTACCTACCCCCTGCGCACTACATCTGGCAAATGGTTCCACTATCCGATACGCACAAATGTTTCCGCTCCCACCTGAAGTAGAGGTCTGCAGCAATCAAGGGATAGGCGGCATTGAAGGTACGCTCTCAACAGCCATCGGCTACGCGGCAGCTTCGGAGAAGCTCAATTTCATCGTATTGGGCGACCTGAGTTTCTTCTCGGATATGAACGCGCTTTGGAATCAACATTTCAGTGCGAACCTGCGCATTCTATTATTGAATAACGAAGGAGCGGAAACGTACCATACCCTGCCCGGCATGGACAAAGCGAGCCATTCGCGACCGTTCATTACTGCCGAACATCATACTACAGCCAAAGGATGGGCGGAAGAACGCGGTTTCACTTACCTTTGTGTCAACGAGGAAGAAGAATTGGAAGAGATGATGCAACTGTTCACCTCCCCCGAAACAAAAGAAAAGCCTGTACTCTTGGAGATATTTACCGACAAAGAAAAAGACACAACACAGCTAAGAGCCTATTACCGCCAATTAAAAAGCGAGAAAACGGCCGATTAAGTCTGTTTTTTTAATCCATACCATTACCTAGAAGTAACTATGAAATACGTTTTTACACTCATCAGCCTATTGTTTACGGCCACGCTTTCCGCCCAAGAATGCCAGACAATCCGTCTATTTCACGAAGTAACCTTTTACGACGGATACAAAGCGGAAGTAGTGGACAAGGAAGTGAAGGACGGAATACTCCGGCATTCCAATTCCCTATATGCCGTAAAGATGGCTCCCCGCCAACTGGACGCTTTCGGCGATTCGGTCTGTATGGAAGTAAACATCAGAGCTTGTTGCGACAACTACGACCGCATTGGAAACATCAATCTGGTTTTCGTACCGAAAGGATTGGACGCTTACGCTCCCGATAGTGTACAACGTATTGAACTGGGACGTTTCATCACTCCTTTCATGGATAAGAACAAACAGCCGGACACGGTACCTTATCTATATAACACGGATTACCTCAGCTATATCTTCCACGACCGGAATCTACGAAAGAAGTATGATTTCTGGATAGAATTCAGTCTGTTCGGAGTGCCTTATGCCGCACAAAAAGAAATCAAAGGCTGTGAAGGACGTATCGACACGTTTTACGGAACGTTGGCATTCGTCACGTCTCGTCCGTCTCGTGCTTTGACTACCTCGAATGTGCTAGTACCTATTGTCACGAAGAAACTGGGGAACTACGGTTCCAACCTGAATAACTATCAGGAAAACGCGACCGACACGATAGGTAAAACGGTGAAGACCTATCCTTTCTATGTGCCCAAAGGTGTGAAAGACGCACAAATTGTACTGGTAACATCCAATCATGGGGCAAACCGCGACGGAGAAGAATACAACAGACGGTGGCATTATGTGTATGTAGACGGGCAGTTGGTAACCAGTTACATTCCGGGACGCCCCACCTGTGAACCTTATCGCCGTTACAATACCCAACGGAACGGCATTTACGGACGTATGCCTCAACCGAACTACGCCTGGCAATCATTCAGCAACTGGTGCCCCGGCGATGCGATTGACAACCGGATTCTCCCGCTGGGAAGTTTCAAAGCCGGAAAACATACGCTGACGATATCAGTTCCCGAAGCCCGGTTTGCAGAGAAACAGGGAGACATTCCGGTTTCCGCTTTCTTTCAAGGGCTGACTCGTGGAAAATTGCCTGCACGGAAAGAGGAGCAAAAGGAGCCGGAGCTACAAACCGGCATCACTTTCGACGGAACAATCATCAGTCGAATAAAAAGTGAGCAGAGTATCTACTTTATAGAGCTATGCAACGCAGAAGGCAAACAAATGTTCTATTCGGTGAAGCCCATGCCGATAGACCTTACTCATTTTGACAAAGGAGTCTACTTATTAAACATTTATCTTTTCGATGGCGTTGTGGATACGCACAAAATTGAGAAGAAGTGAGATGCAGAAAACGAAGATAAGAAAAATTATCCATATTGACATGGATGCCTTTTATGCTTCGGTGGAGCAACGGGACTATCCGGAATTGCGGGGAAAGCCCATTGCCGTAGGTCATGCCGAAGAAAGAGGCGTAGTAGCGACCGCCAGTTATGAAGCGCGACGCTATGGAGTGCATTCCGCCATGTCCTCCCAAAAGGCAAAACGCCTCTGTCCGCAACTGATTTTTATTCCCGGACGCATGGAAGTATACAAGAGTGTGTCCGAACAGATACGCGATATTTTCCGCGATTACACCGATATCATAGAACCGCTTTCTCTGGACGAGGCCTTCCTCGACGTTACCGAAAACAAATTTGATATTCCTTACGCCATAGAGATAGCCAAAGAGATTAAGCGCCGTATTCGCGAAGAGTTGCATTTAGTAGCTTCCGCCGGAGTTTCATACAATAAGTTTCTAGCTAAAATCGCTTCCGACTATCGCAAACCGGATGGGCTGTTTGTCATTCATCCAAACCGGGCACAACATTTCATCGACCGCCTACCCGTGGAATCGTTTTGGGGAGTAGGCCCCGTTACGGCTCAAAAGATGTATCAATTAGGCATCTACAACGGGGAACAACTAAAAGCATGTTCACTAAACATGTTAACACGCCAATTTGGAAAAACGGGAGCTATTTATTACGATTTTGCCAGAGGGATAGACAACCGTCCGGTAGAGACTACCCGCATTCGTAAATCCATTGGCTGCGAGCGTACGTTGGAGAAAGACATCTACCAAAGTTCCTCCGTAATAATAGAGCTCTACCATGTGGCCGTGGAACTGGTAGAACGGCTCAGCAGAAAAGATTTCCATGGCAATACCTTAACTTTGAAAATCAAGTTCCACGACTTTAAACAGATTACCCGAAGCATTACCCAAACGGAAGAGTTGAATGAATTGTCGACCATCCTCCCTTTAGCCAAACAATTGATGAAAGAGGTAGACTATGCGCAACACCCGATACGCCTTATCGGCCTCTCCGTATCCAATCCCAAAGAGGAAGAACACGGAGTATGGCGCCAATTAAAGCTCGATTTTAAAGAGGAGGAATAAGAGTAAAGGAAGGCTCCGGAGGCAAAGGAGTACCCTTCTAGAAAGTCTTTCACTTTCAATTTTCAACTTTCAATTTTCAATTAAAAACCCCAACTATTCAATTTCACTAAGCTCCATCCATCTCAAGGTCTTTTCATCCAATTCATCGTTCAGCAAAGGTAAGCGTTTGGACTTCTCCGTCAGTTCATCCACCGACAGGGAACCGCTACATAATGCTTCTTCCAGCTCTTTCTTCTCTTGCTCTAAAGCCTCAATATCCGATTCGAGCTGCTCCAGCTCCCGACGTTCTTTAAAACTCAACTTCCGTTTTTCATTCAAACGAACTTTCTCCGTTTTCTCTTCCACCGGTTTGGAAGCCTCCTTCTCATGCTGCGCCCGTGCCTCTTTCCAATCACGGTAATTGGAATAATTACCGGGGAAATCACGGATATCCCCTTGTCCGTTGAACACCAACAAGTGGTCTACTACTTTATCCATAAAATAGCGGTCGTGAGAAACCACTATCACACATCCTTTAAAGCTTTGCAGATATTCCTCCAGCACTTGCAGCGTCACGATATCCAAGTCGTTAGTTGGCTCGTCAAGCACCAGGAAATTAGGATTGCGCATCAACACCGTACAGAGATACAGACGACGGTGTTCCCCGCCACTCAGCTTATACACATAACTATGCTGGGTTTCAGGCGAGAATAGGAAATGCTGCAAAAACTGGGAAGCCGTTAGCCGCTTTCCATTGGCAAACTCTATCACTTCCGCAATATCCTGCACCACATCAATCACTTTCATCTGCTCATCAAATTGCAGACCATCTTGCGAATAATAACCAAAGCGGACTGTTTCACCAATATCGAGCGTCCCTTTATCGGCTTTCTCCAGTCCCATCAATATCTTGATAAACGTTGATTTCCCGGTACCATTATTTCCCACAATTCCCATCTTCTCATAACGGGAGAAGATATAAGAGAAATCATCCAAAATCTTCAAAGTACCAAAACTCTTATATAAATGGTCGGCCTCAAATATCTTGGAACCAATATAAGAAGCCTTCACATCCAACTTTACATTCTCGTTATTGAAACGCTGCTTGGCTACCTTCTCCAACTCATAAAAGGCTTCTTCCCTATACCGTGCCTTATGACCACGGGCCTGAGGCATCCGCCGCATCCAGTCCAGCTCCGTACGGTACAAATTGTTCGCCCTGGCAATCTCGGCACTGGTAGCATCGATGCGTTCCTGCCGCTTTTCCAGATAAAAGCTATAATTACCTTTATATTGATAAATCTGCCGGTTGTCTATTTCTAAAATTTCCGAACAAACCCTGTCGAGAAAATAACGGTCGTGTGTAACCATTAACAAACTCAGGTTTCCTCTCCGAAGATACTCTTCCAGCCACTCCGTCATATCCAAATCCAGATGGTTGGTCGGTTCATCCAGTATCAGCAAGTCGGGCTCGGTAATCAATACATTGGCCAAAGCAACCCGTTTAAGTTGCCCTCCGGACAAATGTTTTATCGGTTGCTCAAAATCACGAATCTTCAACTGCGAAAGAATTTGTTTGGCTTTCCGCTCATAATCCCAGGCCTTCTCGTGTTCCATACGTGCGAGTAACTCCTCCAATCCGGGATTACCCTCCGTCTCCATACAGTGTTCGTACTCCTTGATTAAATCCACGGTAGAATTTCCGTGATAGAAACAAGCCTCCAACACGGTCAGTTCTTCGGGATATGAAGGACTCTGTTCCAGATATCCGACTTTTAAATCCCGGCGATAGACAATGTTCCCCTCCTCATATCCCTCCTTATCAGCCAATATATTTAATAAGGTAGTCTTCCCGCTTCCGTTCTTCGCAATCAAACCGATGCGTTGTCCTTCGGCTATACCGAAAGATATTTGATGAAACAAAACCAAATCGCCGAACGATTTGCTCAACCCCTCTACTTGTAAATACGGATTTGCCATTATATAACTGCCTCTACTTCTGCTTTAATTCGTACATATTCTTTTTGCAATTCACACTTTTCTCCCTTTCGCAAAGGCTCATAGATAAGACGCTGCAAATCGACAACGACCTCTGTATCACGAAAGCGAAGCGCCGGATATTCCTGTCCTCCGTCTATCACAGTCACCCAATCCATCCCATCAATTTCGTTTACTAGAATCGTACCAAAAGCAATGCCGAACGCAGTCCACACCTCCTTTTGATTCGGAGTAAACCAATCACTGTCTATCATTTGCTGAATACGTTCCATATCCTGCTCAGCCGGACTAAAATCTTTCTTCAACCTTTTCTTTATTTGGGAAGTGGCCCATTCAAAGGCTTCATTTACTTCATTGATTTCCAACACGCGAATTGGGATGTATTCTTTAGGATACTTCTTCTTCTCATCCCTTAAATCCAACGAAGCGATGATTCCCTCTGCCATCTCTACCGAAGCATCCTGCAAGGTAGTGAAAGAACATTCGGCTAGGGTATTCAACTTACCGGTAACCCAACT
>ERZ791753.991-NODE-991-length-20934-cov-2.633316_pt1 | contig 20934 bp, 13 predicted proteins | sample MGYA00509951_ERZ791753 | MGnify/ENA primary metagenome ERZ791753 (study PRJEB30046, sample SAMN00792026) | human gut metagenome | study: EMG produced TPA metagenomics assembly of the A metagenome-wide association study of gut microbiota in type 2... | reverse complement strand
AGCGAATCCTTTTTTATCTTTGCAACAGCTTATAGCATCTTTTTGTTTATTCATGTAATTAAAATAGTACTATGAAAAAGTATTTAATAGGGATGGTCTTGTGCTGGTTGATGATGGCAAGAACCTCTAATGCCCAATCTTTTGTTTCGATAGTTGCTGCGGATGGCAGTGGGGAGTATACTACCATTCAGGCGGCAGTGGATGCTTGTCCCGAAGATGGAAAGCGCCATTTGATTTTTGTGAAGAACGGAGTCTACAAAGAGATGGTGGCGATTCCAAAGAACAAGTTAATTAGTCTGGTTGGTGAGAACCGCGACAAGGTGATTCTTACTTTCGACCGGAACAGAGGGAAGAACAGTGAGTTCCAGAGCTACCGTGATATTACTACGCTGCAATGCTATGCGGATGATTTCTATATGGAGAATCTGACCGTAGCCAATACGGCAGGAAATGTAGGACAGGCTGAGGCACATTATATCTCGGGAGACAGACAGACTTACAAACACTGTAAGTTTACAGGTTTCCAGGATACACAACGTACCAAAGGAGGACGCAGCTACTTGCAGGATTGCCTGATTGAAGGTGCGACGGATTTCATCTATGGTAACGGATTAATTTATTACGATAGATGTACGATTCTCTGTGTAAAAGGAGGACATTACGTTACGGCTCCTGCCGAGTGTGCTTACAAGGAGATGGAAGGCAAACCTTTGTATTATGGCTATATATTCAGGCATTGCGACATTGTAGCCAATCCGGATGTGCCTGCCGGAAGCTACTATTTGGGAAGACCCTGGAAGAAAGATGGCGCTTCGTATTACGTAGAGTGCCGTATGGGAAAACATATTAATCCGGTAGGATGGCAGACTTGGAACGGTAATGAACAAACAGCTTCTTTTGCCGAATATGGGAGTGTGGATTTGGAAGGTAAAGCGATAGATACTTCCAATCGGGCTTCTTGGAGCTTTCAATTAAGCAAGGAGGAGGCTGAGAAGTTGACTCCGGAGTATGTTTTCTCTAAAGTGAATGCGGAGAAAGCATATAATCCGCAGGCTTTGTGCCGTCCGGTAGAGACTCCCGCCTATGCAAAGCAAGAAGGTAATAAGATTTCGTGGGGAGCTTCGAAGGAGGCTGTCGGTTATTTGGTTTATCGTAACGGACAATTTGTAGCAGCTGTGAATGGAACTTCATTTACCGATGCGAAACCGGATGGAATGATGTACACGGTGATGGCTGTTGCGGCATCTGGAGCAACCGGTAAACCGGTGAAAGCACTTACCGGAGAGGAGTTGCAACTGAAAGCATTTCCTACAGCCGAAGGTTTCGGCAAATATGCAACCGGAGGGCGTGGAGGCAAGGTGGTTACCGTAACCAATCTGGCCGATGATGCCAAAGGAGAAACGGTAGGTTCTCTTCGTTGGGCGTTGAATCAATATCCTTCCGATTTTACAGTGGTATTTGCCGTATCGGGAAACATCCGGTTGGTAGCTCCGCTTCGTGTAAATAGAAAGAACTTTACCATTGCCGGACAAACAGCTCCCGGAGAAGGTATCTGCATTGCCAATCAGAAAGTAAACGTGGGTGGTTCTCAGAACTTCATTATTCGTCATGTCCGCTTTCGGATGGGAAATAAAGATGTAAACGGAGAGTTGGCTTCCGATAACTCTTTCGGAGCAGAGAATTGTGTGAACTTTATTATAGACCACTGTACATTCGGCTGGTCGGCGGAAGAGAACATGAACACCTTCGACGACCATTTCCATACCGTACAATGGTGTATTCTTCATGAAGGGCTTTATGATGCCGGCCATAAGAAAGGTGTACGTGGGTATGGATGTCAGTGGGGAGGCTCGTCTGCTACTTATCATCATAACCTGTTGGCAAACAACTCTTCCCGCTCTTGCCGTTTCAACGGTGCACGTGGAAAATCAGTGGGACAAGACTTGTCGGTCTTCATTGAGTATATCAATAACGTGAATTACAACTGGGGGCGTGGTAACTCATGCTATGGCGGTGAGAACTCTTCGCAACACCCCGATTATTCCGGTCATGAGGCTAATTTCATCAATAACTATTATAAACCGGGACCTGCTATGCCTAAAGAGCCTCTTTACTTCTTTGAGCAATCGCTGGCGCGCAAAGGCTCCGAGTCCAGAGGACCGTCTCGCTGGTACATGGGTGGTAATGTGATGTTTGGCAACGAAGCCATTACAAAAGACAATTGGAAGGGTTTCCGTTTAGGGAAGGGAGTAGAGTATTCCATTAAAGAGATGAAATCGGATGCTCCTATCCATTCGACGGGAACAGCCGACCATCCTAAATTCCATTACGACTGGAATAAATATACCTATAAAAACTATCAGACAGCCGAGGACGCTTTAGAAGCTGTATTGGCCAATGCCGGAGCTTTTCCACGCGACCGGGTGGATAACCGTATAATGAAGGATGTGGAAGCCGGAACGGCTTCTTATGGGAATAAAGGTATGATAAATACGGCCGAGGATGCAGAAGGATTTCAGGCGTATGATACATTCCATGTGATAGTAGATAAAGATGGCGACGGTATGGATGATGCGTGGGAATTGGCTCACGGACTGAATCCTGCCGACCCGGAAGACCGCAATCAGGTAACAAAGTCCGGCTATACGATGCTGGAAGTTTATCTGAACAGTCTGGTAGGTGAGAATATTCCTGAATAAAAGGATGTTGAAAAGGAATAAAAGAGTGTATAAATGAGGTTTCTCCATTTGTAAAGTTCGAAAGGACTGCTTATCTTTGTTCTATGAATTAAAACTTTATAAGATGAATGCTGTAATAGAAAACATGAAAACGCGTCGTAGCATACGCGGTTATAAACCGGATGTGATGCCTACGCAGGAACTGATTGACCAAGTGTTGGAAGCCGGAACTTATGCGCCTACGGGTATGGGTTTGCAATCGCCTGTTATCGTTGCGGTAACAAACAAAGCGGTACGCGACCGTTTGTCGGCACTTAATGCTTCGGTGCTGGGTACCAACTCAGACCCTTTTTATGGTGCGCCGGTAGTGATAGTGGTATTGGCTGAGAAGTCTCGGTCGACTTATATTTACGATGGCTCTCTTGTAATGGGTAATTTGATGAACGCAGCTCATGCCGTTGGATTGGGCAGTTGCTGGATTCATCGTGCCAAAGAGGTTTTTGATTCACCCGAAGGAAAAGCTCTTTTAAAAGAATGGGGCATTGAAGGCGATTATGAAGGCATCGGTCATTGTATACTTGGATATGCATCGGCAGATGAGCCTGCGGCTAAACCTCGTAAAGTGAATTATGTTCATTATGTGAAGTAAGATAAACCTTACATTGTTGAGCGGACAGCTCCCGCCTTATTATATAGGTACTGGGAGTTTGTCCGTTCAACTGTTTTATGGGCTATATTTACCGCGACCCCGATATAATCTTTAGAATTATCTTATCTATCCGCCACGGATAGTTCCTACAATCAATAAGGAGACTTACATGATTTAAGCAACTTCTGTATCTATATTCGTACTACCTTTTTAGCTACGTCTGCGCATTCTCTTTAATTGCACTCGCACTGTCTCTTTAGTTACATCAGTACACTCTCTTTAGTTACGTATATACAGTTTCTTTCGTTACGCTTAGCGCGTGTTTTTGCCAATAGCTGTGTCACAACCGTGCCAACGCTTGTGTCACAACTGTGCCAATGCCTGTGTCACAACTGTGCCAATGCTTGTGTCACAACTGTGCCAACGGCTTGGCATTACTGTGCCACCGACGTGGCATGAACAGGATGTTATAATAAGCTGAAAAACAATAGTCTACATTTCCTCTTATACTTAAGAAGGAAAGACAATACAGAGCTTTATGCCTATATGGAGTTTACGAGCTAATGTTTTATCCCCAAAACAAGTAGACAATCTTCTTTCCCCGGAGAGAAGGCGGAAAAAGTGACTCGTACGGATAAGAGACGCCTCTTTTGTGTTAACAAACAACAATAATAGCCTTTCTTTCAAAATAAATGAAGTAAAAAGATACGAATCTCATTTATTGCACTACCTTTGTGCCCAGAGTTTGAGTAGCGAATCATTATCGCATAAGTTCTTCTTTATAATAATAGTATTAGCAAGTAGTCCTCTTCTTTAATCATTTTCCTCACTTACTCCAATTAGTATTTATTTTAATAAGATTTTAAATGAACATTTACATTTCGGGTTTAAGCTTCGGTACAAGTGATGCCGACTTAACAACTTTATTTTCAGAGTTCGGAGGAGTATCCTCAGCTAAAGTTATTTTTGATAGAGAAACCGGTCGCTCCAGAGGCTTTGCCTTTGTTGAGATGGAGAACGAAGCAGAAGGACAGAATGCTATTAACCAACTGAACGGTGCGGAATATGACCAGAGAACTATCTCAGTAAGCGTAGCGCGTCCCCGTGTGGAACGACCCTCTTACGGTGGCAATCGTGGAGGAGGTTATAATTCCAGAAGATATTAATAATCTAAGTCAAAGCAGAAAACATCGTTTTCTGCTTTGCTGCTTAAAAGAAGTTCCGTTTCATGATTCAACGGAGAGGTCTCTATAAAACGGAGGCATCAGAAAAATCATATTACATTTAAGTTCTGCTAATTCTTGCCTTCTATGCAAATCCGGAGAGTTCGTCCGGTATCTTCATTCTAAAGATAGATTTATTAGACTTTTTTGTAATGCCATACGTCGGCGGACGTATTCAAAGAGAGTTTAATAACAAAGTAAAGAGTCTGTGATGATTGGGGGAACTGCCGCATACGGTAGTTGCTTGCTTCGGACTTTACAAAACTACAGAATAGTATATGAAATCATTCTTTATAGGGGATATTGAGATAAAGATGCCTGTCATCCAAGGTGGCATGGGAGTAGGAATTTCATTGTCGGGCTTGGCTTCGGCAGTGGCTAATGAAGGCGGACTGGGCGTTATCTCGTGCGCCGGTTTAGGATTAATCTATTCGAAAGGAAAGGGAACTTACCTTGAAAAATGTATCGGAGGGCTGCGAGAAGAAATTCGTAAGGCACGCATGAAGACAACAGGAGTGATTGGAGTGAATGTGATGGTTGCTTTGTCGAATTATGCCAACATGGTGCGTACCGCAATTGAAGAAAAAATAGACGTCGTATTCTCCGGTGCAGGGCTTCCGCTCGATTTGCCTTCGTATCTGGTACCGGGAAGCACCACTAAACTCGTGCCGATTGTTTCCTCATCGAGAGCTGCTAAAATAATCTGTGACAAATGGAACAAGAATTACAATTACCTGCCGGATGCCATTGTGGTAGAAGGACCTAAAGCCGGAGGGCATTTGGGCTTTAAAAAAGAGCAGATACAAAACGAAGACTATGCGTTGGATAAGTTGATTCCCGAGGTAGTAGCCGTTGCGTCCGGTTATAAGGAGCAGAAGCAAATTCCGGTCATTGCGGCAGGAGGCATATCCACGGGTGAGGACATTGCCCATTTTTTATCGTTAGGAGCATCGGGTGTACAATTGGGAAGCCTTTTTGTAACCACCAGCGAGTGCGATGCCTCCGAAACATTCAAAGAAGTCTATATTCATTCCAATCCCGAAGATATTATGATTATAGAGAGTCCGGTAGGAATGCCGGGACGGGCTATCAACGGAAATTTCATTCACAATGTGGAAGAAGGGCTGGAGAAGCCGAAAAGATGCTCATTCCATTGCATCAAGACGTGCGACTATGAGAAAAGTCCTTATTGCATCATTAAGGCTTTGTATAACGCCGCCAAAGGGAATATGAAAAAGGGATACGCATTTGCCGGAAGCAATGCATTCCTGGCTAAAAAAATAAGAAGTGTAAAGGAAGTGATGAGCACATTGGAAAGCGAGTTCATACTGGCTACTCGCTCACTTTCTTAGTCACGGGGGACACTTTAGGGCATGCTGTCTCAGGCAGGCAGCCCCTGAATTCTTCCGTTTTAATAATATATAAACAGCTGTATCCAGTACAGCACAAATCATAAGTATGACATTTAAAGATTTAAATATAACCGAGTCGATTTTAAAAGCAATTGAAGAAAAAGGATATACCGTACCCACCGCCATTCAGGAAAAAGCCATACCTGCGGCTTTGGCAGGCAGGGATGTATTGGGATGCGCGCAAACCGGAACCGGAAAAACGGCCTCCTTTGCCATTCCTATTATTCAACAGATAGTACAGAACAAAACGTCCGTCAAGCGCAGAGGCATAAAAGCCTTGATACTGACACCAACCCGCGAACTGGCCTTGCAGATAAACGAATGCATAGGCGACTATTCGAAATATACCGGAGTGCGGTATGGAGTGATATTCGGCGGTGTGAACCAAAACCCGCAGATAGATAAGTTGCGTAGGGGAGTGGATATTTTAGTGGCTACTCCGGGACGTCTGCTCGATTTAATGAACCAGGGATATATCCGTTTGGACGACATTCAGTACTTTGTATTGGATGAGGCCGACCGTATGCTCGATATGGGATTTATTCATGATATTAAACGCTTGTTGTTGAAGCTGCCTAAAGAGAAACAAACCTTGTTTTTCTCGGCAACTATGCCCGATGTGCTGGTATCTATTATGAATTCTTTATTGAAGAATCCGGTAAAGATTAGTGTTACGCCGAAATCATCGACCGTAAGCGCTATCGAGCAGAAGGTCTATTTTGTAGAGAAGAAAGAGAAGAGTCAATTACTGATATCCATCCTGCAACAGTCGGACGTACAGTCGGTACTGGTATTCTCACGTACCAAACACAATGCCGATAAGATAGTAAAAGTACTGAGCAAGGCGGGAATCGGCAGTCAGGCTATTCATGGCAATAAAAGTCAGTCGGCAAGGCAAACCGCTTTAGGCAATTTCAAATCGGGCAAGACACGCGTAATGATTGCTACCGATATTGCTTCCAGAGGCATCGATATCAATGAACTTCCGCTGGTTATTAATTACGACCTTCCGGAAGTGCCGGAAACGTATGTACACCGCATCGGCCGTACAGGTAGAGCCGGACATGCGGGGACAGCCCTTTCTTTCTGTTCGCAGGAAGAGCGCAAATTAATGAATGATATTCAGAAGCTGACCGGGAAGAAACTCAACAGTACGAATTATGTACTTTAATAATAAGGAGGTAACCACTCGTTTTGCTCGTTAAGAGATATAAAATAGAGATGGTATCACTTCGTTAGAGGATAAAAAAGGAAAAATCAATACTTCTTTTTTATAGAAGAACCACTTTTAATCTGAAGTTTGGTTACCTTCATCAACGATGAAAAGGGCTCTATCACTACTCTAAAGCAGAGTTGGATAGGGCTCTTTTATGCTTGTTAGTTACAATCGCCGGCTTTTAGAGTGAGTGTTTCAGTATTGATATCTTTACTTCCTCTTTTCCCTCCTCAGTTCACATCAGCGGGTTGTTTTTTGATATAAATCAAATTTCAGAAGAACTATTTCCTTTATCTTTGTAACGGTATGGTGAAGCCGGATGGTTGTAGCCGTATTCGTAACCTGATAGTTGATGTATATGAAAACAGAATTAGAGAAATGCATGAGCGGGGAGTGGTATAATTGTCACGACCGTATTTTTATAGAGATGAAAAGTAAAGCCCGCGCTTGCCTTGCGAGGTACAATGCATTGCCATACGAGCGGAAAGAGGAGCGTTACGGAGTGTTGAAAGAGATGCTGGGCAGTATCGGGACAAATGTTTCGGTCGGTCCGTTCTTATGCGATTATGGTTGTCACATCCATATGGGCAACAATGTATCGGTCAATATGAACTGTACTTTTGTCGACTGCAACAGGATAACCATCGGTAACAATGTGTTGATAGCATCCAATGTACAAATATATACGGCGGCGCATCCGGTGGAACTGAACGAACGGCTCACTCCCGGCTGGACGCCTGAAAGCGATGAATACTTTTGCCGGACCTATGCTTTGCCCGTAACCATAGAAGACGGTTGTTGGATTGGTGGTGGAGTGATTATCCTGCCGGGAGTAACGATAGGGAAAGGTACTGTGATTGGCGCCGGAAGCGTGGTAACGAAAAATATCCCTGCAAATAGCGTGGCTGTAGGTAATCCGTGCCGGGTAATACGAACCATTAATCAAACTGCTCTCCATTCGGAAGATTAAATGAAAGATGTTCGGAGGAAAAACCTTGTTATGAGTGAGGAAGCTTGAATAATTCATCCCCGTTATGAATAGCCGGAGGATATTCCTCCATTCTATTTCTGTTATAATCTGATTGAGCCGTTCATTTTTTCTTTAAATAAAAGGTTCTCTTTCATAAAAAAGAGTACATTTGTTTGTCAAACAATAAAAGCTCTTCACTATGAGACCACTGAAAGCTAAATGTAGCGTAGCTACTGCACTCTTTTCTCTTCTTGTGACAACAATTATCTGCCTGTCATCCTGCTCGCGTAGTCAAAAAGACATTATCCCTTCCGTAGAGTACGCCTCTTATGTAAATGCCTATACCGGAGGGATTATTTCGCAAAACTCCGCTATACGCATAGAGCTGACACACGACCAACCAATGGTCGATATGAATAGTGAGATAAAAGACAACCCGTTTCGTTTCTCTCCTTCCCTGAAGGGCAAAGCGTATTGGGTGAGTAACAACACTATCGAGTTTGTTCCGGAAGAGGGAAGCTTAAAGCCGGGAACCTTTTACGAAGGAACTTTCCGGTTGGGCGATTTTGTGGAAGTAGACAAGAAACTGAAAGAGTTTGAGTTTTCCTTCCGGGTACAGGAACGCAACTATACTCTTTATATAGACCCCATCCGCATTACCGCGGCTCATCCGAATGAAGTCTCCGTTGAGGGAGAGATACGTTTTAGCGATGTGGTGGATAAAGAAGAGGTAGAGAAGATGTTAACCACCTCTGGTGTAAAAGGGGAGAAATGCCCTGTAGAGATTACGCCTACCGATAATCCTACAAGATACCAATTCAGCATTAACCGGATTCCCCGGCAAGCGGAGGATTATACCCTGAAACTGAAAGCAAACGGGAGTCCGGCCGATATAGACCATACCCAAACCGAGGAAATCAGTATTCCTGCTAAAGACAGCTTCCGTTTCTTATCGGCTCGGCGTATAGACCAGCCGGAAAACGGTATGGAGATTGTTTTCTCCGACCCGCTTTCCAATGCGCAGGATTTAAACGGGTTGATTGAAATACCGGAGGTGTCGGCTAGCATCACTCAGATAGTTGACAATCGGGTATGTCTTTATTTTGAGACTAATAAGCTGGATAAGCTAACCTTGAATATCCATGAGGGTATAAGAAGCACCCGGTATAAGGCGTTGAAGACCTCGCACACTCTTTCATTCAGCCAATTGAACCTGAAGCCACAAGTTGAGATGTCTACCACTGCGGCTATTCTTCCCGATTCGAAGAACTTAATCATTCCGTTCCGTGCCGTGAATCTGTACGCGGTGGATTTGGATGTTATCCGTATCTTCGAGAATAACGTGTTAATGTTTATGCAAAGCAATTCGCTTGCTTCGGCAAATGAACTACGCCGTTCGGGACGACTGGTTTATAAGAAAACGTTGTGGCTGGGAAAAGACGCCTCGAAAGACATCCACCGCTGGGACGATTATTCCATCGACCTTTCCGGATTGATTCATCAGGAGCCCGGTGCTATCTATCGGGTAATCCTCTCTTTCCGTCAGGAATATTCGGCTTATCCTTGTGGAGAAACCGGAAATCAGGAGAAAGCATTTGCGGACGATACCCCGTCCGGAGCACTGACGAAAGTAAATGGAAATGTCTTGTCGGAAGAAGACGAGGCGGAGTGGGATACCCCGGAAGCCTATTACTACTATAGCGGAAGAGCCATGAATTGGAGCGAATATCGTTGGCAGGAGCGGGATAACCCCTGCCATCCCTCCTATTATATGGGAGCGGACAAGACAGCTTCCTGCAATGTGCTGGCTTCCAATATCGGACTGATAGTGAAGAGAAACTCGCTGAATAAACTATGGGTAGCCGTGAGCAATATTCTGGATACAAAGCCGATAGAGAAAGCGCAGATAACGGTGTATAACTTCCAGTTGCAGGCTATTGGACAGGGAGAGACAAACAGTGAGGGTTTGTTGGAAATCGCTGCTACCGGAGTGCCTTTTATCGTGGTGGCCGAATCGGATAAGCAAAAGAGTTACGTACGGGTGGTAGATGGTGAAGAACAATCTGTCAGCCGGTTCGATGTGGGAGGAAAAGATATACAGAAAGGGCTGAAAGGCTTTATATATGGTGAACGGGGTGTATGGCGTCCCGGAGATACCCTGCATGTTTCCTTTATATTGGAAGACCGCGAAAGGAGGATTCCTGATAAACATCCGGTAGCTTTGGAAATCTATAATCCGAAAGGACAATTCTATACTAAGATGGTTTCCACACAGGGAATGAACGGCTTCTACACATTCCATGTGCCGACACAGCCCGACGACCCTACCGGAGTTTGGAATGCGTATATAAAGGTGGGTGGTTCGTCTTTCCATAAGAGCCTGCGTATTGAAACCATAAAGCCCAACCGCTTGAAGATTAACCTGGCGTTGCCTGCCAAACTGAAAGCTGAGGATAAAGAAGTCTACATACCACTCAGCTCTGCCTGGTTGACCGGAGCTACCGCTTCCGGATTGAAGGCTAAAGTAGAAATGTCTCTCTCCCGGGTTAATACGCAGTTTAAGAATTACGGGCAATATCTCTTTAATGACCCGGCTACCGACTTTACAACGGTGAAGAGCGAAGTGTTTGACGGAAAGCTTGATGCGGAGGGAAAGGCCGGCTTCAACCTGAAGTTCCCTTCTGCAACCCATGCGCCCGGTATGTTGAATGCCAATTTCACCACCCGTGTGTTTGAACAGGGCGGAGATGCCAGTATCTATACGCAAACCGTTCCGTTTTCTCCTTTTGAATCGTATGTGGGGATTAACCTGAATCAGCCGAAGGAAAGATATATTGAAACAGACAAAGACCATGTTTTTGATATCGTTACATTAGATGCAGAAGGACGATTGGTAAACCGTTCTAATCTGGAATATAAGATATACCGCATCGGTTGGAGCTGGTGGTGGGAAAACAATAGCGAATCTTTGGGAACATACATTCACAGTAGTTCCATTACTCCTGTTGCCAGTGGTCGTCTGCATACGACAGGCGGAAAGACTTCTTTCAAGTTCCGTATCGATTATCCGGGTTGGGGACGCTATCTGGTATATGTAAAAGACAAGGAGAGCGGACATGCTACCGGAGGAACCGTTTATGTGGACTGGCCGGAGTGGAGAGGGCGTTCGAATAAGACCGACCCCAGTGGAATTAAGATGTTGACTTTCTCTTTGGATAAAGATTCGTATGAGATAGGAGAAACGGCTACGGCCATCATTCCCGCAGCTGCCGGAGGACGTGCGCTGGTTTCTTTGGAAAACGGTTCTACGGTGCTGAAACAGGAGTGGATAGAAGTTTCCGGTCAGAAAGATACGAAATACACCTTTAAGGTGACACCGGAAATGACTCCGAATGTATATCTGCATATCAGTTTGTTGCAGCCTCATGCCCAAACCGTGAACGATTTGCCTATCCGCATGTATGGAGTGGTGCCGGTATTTGTAACCAACCGGCAGACGGTTCTGCAACCGCAAATCCGTATGTCCGAAGTGTTACGGCCCGAAACAAACTTCAACGTAACGGTAAGTGAAAAAAGCGGGAAGGCGATGACGTATACATTGGCTATTGTTGATGATGGTCTGTTGGATTTGACAAGTTTCAAAACTCCCGACCCTTGGACGGATTTCTATTCACGCGAAGCACTCGGCATCCGCACGTGGGATATGTATGATGATGTACTCGGGGCTTCTGCCGGAAAGTACAGTTCCCTTTTCAGTACCGGTGGTGATGCTTCGTTGAAACCTGCTGACGAAAAGGCGAATCGGTTTAAACCTGTAGTGAAATTCATAGGCCCGTTCTATCTGGCAAAAGGAAAGCAGCAGACTCATACGCTGAAGCTTCCTATGTATGTAGGGTCGGTACGTGCGATGGTGGTGGCCGGACAAGACGGCGCTTACGGAAATGCCGAGAAGAATGCTTTTGTACGGAGTCCGCTGATGTTACTCTCTACCTTGCCGCGTGTGTTGAGTGTAGGAGAGGAAATTACCGTTCCGGTTAATGTCTTTGCTATGGAAAATCAGGTAAAGAATGTCAATGTATCAATTCAGACATCCGGAGCCGGAGTGCAGATAGTCGGCTCTCCGCAGCAGTCCTTGACGTTTAGCCAACCGGGTGACCAACTGGCCTTCTTTAAACTGAAAACCGGAAACAAAACGGGAAAAGTAACCGTCCACCTTACGGCAAGTGGAGGCGGACAGCAGGCGAAAGAAACCGTAGAAATAGAAGTCCGGAATCCGAATCCGGTCGTTACGCTGCGGAGTAGTCAATGGATAGAAGCCGGACAAAGCGGTACATTACCTTATAATATAGAGGGCTCGGCCAACCAGCTGCAATTGGAAGTGTCGCGCATTCCGTCGGTAGATATCAATCGCAGGTTCGACTTTTTATACAATTACCAACACCATTGTACGGAGCAGCTGACCTCTAAAGCGCTGCCTCTTCTTTTTGTTTCTCAATTCAAAGCGGTGGACGAAAAAGAAGCAACGAAGATAAAAGAGAATGTGCAGGAAGCTATCCGTCAGCTATATGCCCGTCAGTTGCCGAACGGAGGATTTATTTATTGGCCGGGCAATGCGGTGGCTAACGAGTGGATTAGTTCGTATGCAGGCATGTTCTTAACGCTGGCTCAGGAGAAAGGGTATGCGGTTCATGCAAATGTGTTGAATAAGTGGCAACGCTTCCAGCGTGCTGCAGCCCAGAATTGGCGTATGCCGAAAGAGGCCGATGACTGGCAGTTGTGGCAATCGGAATTGCAGCAAGCTTTCCGTTTATATACGTTGGCTTTGGCCAATGTACCGGAATATGGGGCGATGAACCGGATGAAAGAGCAGAAAGAGTTATCCTTGCAATCCAGATGGAGACTGGCTGCGGCTTATGCACTGACCGGGAAGATGAAACCGGCTGAGGAACTGGTGTTCCGTGCGGAGACCGCCGTAACTCCTTACTCATCCGTGAATGAAATCTATGGCTCCTCCGATAGGGATGAAGCGATGATTCTTGAAACACTGATTCTGATGAAGCGTGATAAAGAAGCCTTGGAACAAGCGAGAGTCGTGTCGAAGAACCTCTCGAATGAAGATTGGTTCAGTACTCAGTCTACTGCGTTCTCTCTGATGGCAATGGGACGTTTTGCGGAAAAGCTATCCGGGACACTGGACTTTACCTGGACATGGAATGGCAAACAGCAACCCGAAGTGAAGTCGGCTAAAGCTGTCTTTGAAAAGGCTCTTTCCGTTTCGCCGAAGTCGGGGAATGTTTCCATAAAGAACCGGGGCAAAGGAGCTTTAACCGTTGACCTCATTACCCGTGCACAGTTATTGAACGATACGCTGCCGGTGATGGCCAATAATATCCGGATGGATGTAAGGTATGCCAATTTGAACGGGACTCCGATATCTATTGAGAACCTGAAGCAAGGAACCGATTTCATGGCGGTGGTTGCGGTTTCCAATATCAGTGGAATTTCTACTTATACCAATTTGGCCTTGACGCATATCCTGCCTTCCGGATGGGAAATCTATAATGAACAGACAAATGCGAATTATACGTATCGGGATATTCGTGACGATAGGGTATTGACCTATTTCGATTTGCGGCGGGGCGAAACGAAAGTCTTTACAGTCCGTTTGCAAACTACCTATATAGGCGACTTTATTCTTCCGGCAGTACAATGCGAGGCGATGTACGACGGAACTGTGCAGGCACGAAGTAAAGCAGGAAGAGTCACTGTAAGCCGATAGGCTTTATGAAAACCGGAATGATACAGATGAAAGGCTTTTTGCGTTTAATTCTGCATTTCTTCAAACATTTGTCCGTCACCGGAAAAGTAATGCTTGGTATCTTTACTTTTCTGGTGGTCGGATACATCTTCTGCCTTCCCCGGCACCTGTTCCACGTACCTTACTCTACAGTCGTTACCGCCCGGAACGGGGAACTGTTGGGGGCACGTATCGCTTCCGACGGGCAATGGCGGTTTCCCGAGCGGAATACCGTTCCGGAAAAGATGAAGCAATGCCTGGTTACTTTCGAAGATAAGCATTTCTATCATCATTGGGGTGTCAATCCGCTGGCTGTTGGCAGGGCTGTTTATCAGAATATAAGGTATAAACGAGTGGTAAGCGGAGGCAGTACTTTGACCATGCAGACCATTCGTCTGGCCCGGAATAAACCACGTACGTTCGGAGAGAAGATAATCGAAATGATTTGGGCAACCCGGTTGGAGTTCCGTGCTTCGAAAGAAGAAATCCTCTCCATGTATGTCTCTCATGCTCCTTTTGGTGGAAATGTCGTAGGGCTGGATGCGGCAGCTTGGAGGTATTTTAATCATTCCGCCGAAGAACTGTCGTGGGCAGAGTCGGCTACGCTTGCCGTGTTACCCAATGCTCCCTCTATGATTCATCTTTCGAAAGGAAGGAATCTGTTAAGAACCAAACGGAACAAGTTATTGAAACAACTTTTTGATAAGAAGGTTATCGATTCATCGGTGTATGAATTGGCTATTGCCGAACCTCTTCCCGACGAGCCTCATTCTTTACCCCAAATAGCGCCTTATTTGGTCAATCGTTTCTATAAAGAGCGGAACGGGCAATATTCCCGTTCTACTATCGATTTGGGTATTCAGACTCGTATAGAAAATGTCGCCGAACGATGGAGCAATGAGTTTGGACGGAGCGATATCCGGAATCTGGCTGTTCTTGTTATTGACATTCCTTCCAATCAGGTGATTGGCTATTGCGGAAATGTACATTTCAATCGGAAACAGAACGGAAACCAGGTAGACATTATCCAAGCTCCTCGAAGCACGGGTAGCATCTTAAAACCTTTACTATATTGTGCCATGCTTAAAGAAGGTTCGTTGTTGCCCCACATGTTATTGCCGGATGTGCCGATTAATATAAACGGCTTTACGCCGCAAAACTTCAGTATGCAATATGAAGGAGCTGTCCCGGCATCGGAGGCATTGGCCCGTTCGCTGAATATTCCTGCTGTAACCATGTTGCAAAGATATGGAGTGCCTAAGTTTCATAACCTCTTGCAGCAAATGGGTTTCAAAAGTATTAACCGCCCGGCTTCTCATTATGGACTGTCGCTGATTCTGGGAGGAGCGGAGGCTACATTATGGGAGGTGACAAATGCGTATAAGAGCTTGGCTGCTAGCATTTCTCCCGCTCTGTCTCAAAGAAAAGAAGACGCGCGGCTGTTATGGAATACCGGGGAGCTGAAATCTATGGAAGAACGGGAGGAACTGCATCATCCAGCAGAGAAGAGACTCTCTATGGACAAGCAGGAAGCTGAGAAACATCATCCAGCAGAGAAGAGACTCTCTATGGATAAGCAGGAAGAAGAGAAACATCATCCAGCGGAGAAGGGACTCTCTATGGACAAGCAGGAAGCTGAGAAACACTCCGTAGGAAAACCTCATGAAAATAAACCAGGGAAAGATGGACTACAGAATCGGAACGTTACCTCTTTCTTTTCTTTAGGAAACGGATGGGAAGAAGCGGCGGAGACTGCGGCTGCATCCTGGCTTACCCTTTCTGCTTTAACGGAGGTCAACCGTCCGGAAGATATTGATTGGAAGTCGATAACTTCCATGCAAACTATAGCTTGGAAGACCGGTACGAGTTACGGCTTCCGGGACGCTTGGGCGGTAGGGGTTACACCCCGTTATGCAGTTGGGGTATGGGTAGGTAATGCAACCGGAGAAGGGAAGCCGGGATTAGTTGGGGCACAAACAGCCGGACTTGTTTTATTCGATATTTTTAATCTGCTTCCCTCTTCATCCTGGTTTGAACGTCCGGATGAAGGCTTTGTCGAAGCGGAGGTCTGTCACCAATCCGGTCATTTGAAAGGGCGTTTTTGTGAAGAGGTGGATACGCTGTTTATTCTCCCGGCAGGGTTACGGACGGAGGCTTGTCCTTATCACCACTATGTAACCCTCTCTGCTGACGAAAGTCATCGCGTTTATGAAAACAGTGCCAATACGGAACCTACTATCCATAAATCGTGGTTTACCCTTCCGCCTGTATGGGAATGGTATTACAAACAACGTCATCCGGAATATAAAACTCTTCCGCCTCTCAAGTCTGGCAGCGGAGAGGATGCTTCCCAGTCCATGCAATTTATTTATCCACCTATGAATGCTCACATTAAATTGCCTAAACAATTGGATGGTAGTAAAGGATTCCTGACGGTGGAATTGGCACATAGTCGTTCTGATGCAACTGTTTTCTGGCATTTAGATAACAACTATCAAATGCAGACGCAATATTTTCATAAAGTATCGCTGCAACCGTCTCCCGGGAAGCATTCCCTAACGGTGGTAGATGGAGAGGGGAATACGGTTTCTACTACCTTCATCATCGAATAAGCTTTATTGTCTTTGTCTGACGGCTATGCCTGATAAGTCTTGATAAAAAATATTCCTATGCCTATATGGAGTTTACTTGTTCATTTGTTATCCCTAAAACAAGTAGACACTCTTCTTCCCCTAGGGAGGGAGACGGCGGTGAAAGTTTCCTTTTCGCCTCAAAAGGTAATTGCCGGGTATTGGGATTGAATTCCATTAAATTCAAAAAACAAAAAAAAATGCGCATGACATCTGTCACATCTGTCACCACGCATTTATTTGTTTAGTATTCAAGCTTTTGCGTACTCTGTTTTCTGCTCATGCGGTGACAGATGTCAGGTGTCTGCCATTTTTGCAGGTTATTAAAAAAGCCCTCTTTTTGTCTTCATATACGTTCTATTTCATAAACTATTTTCCTAGTAAAACAAAAAGTGTTTCATGCCTTGAAACAAACTGTTTCAATAGTGCGAAACAAAGTGTTTCAAAGGTTGAAACAAAGTGTTTTTAACTATGAAACACTTTTTTAATAACGATGGAAATGGATATAATGGCTTTATATACAACTAATTGTATGCTATTCTCTTTTTTTGTTGAAGAAATAAGACGCTACAGATTGTATTCCTTCTTCAAGAAATGAGAAAATAGCCTTCCTGCGAAAATATAAATGTTCTGTTTTTTGCTAATAATGTGGCATGGTTTTTGCTTGTTGTATTTCAGCGAGCAAAAAAAATCAAGAAAAAGAGCAATTATACGCTTGAAAGTAAATCTCTCTGTTACATAGCTGCAGTCAATTACTTCGCTGCGGACTTTAATCTTGGAAACAGCGGATAAACACAAAGAGAACGGATTCATCATCGAACGTGTTTTTTTACCGGAATAGCTTATACTGTTAAATCTTATACTGTTAAATCCATTCTATCTTCTTAATTTGAAGGCATTTATTGTTTCTACTCTCCAAGTTTTTTGCTACTTTTGCAGATACTCAATGAAAATTTACCGCCGTAAACTTTACGAGGGTAAGTTTTACGGAGAATGAAAGTTTAAATGTAAAAGATGTCCTTATGAGATTTTATAATAGAGAAAAGGAATTAGCCTCGTTGGAAAAAGTACGGCAAGTATCTTTTTCTGTTCATTCTCAAATGACGGTACTTACTGGCCGTAGGCGTATTGGCAAAACAAGCCTTATCTTCAAAAGTTGCGAGAATACGCCTACCGTCTATCTTTTTGTGAGCCGGAGTAATGAGACAGACCTCTGTTCCGGTTTCACTGCAGAGATACGACAATCGTTGAATATTTATGTTCCCGAATTTACAAACTTTGCCGAGTTATTTCGTTTCCTGATGGATTTGGGTACACGAATGAAATACAACTTGATAATTGACGAGTTTCAAGAGTTCTATTATATCAATTCGGTTGTTTATAGCCTGATGCAAGATATTTGGGATCGATACAGGAAACAGAGCCATGTCAATCTTGTAGTCAGCGGGTCGGTTTATACGCTCATGAATCAAATATTCAGAGATTCAAAAGAACCATTGTATGGGCGTGCAGATATGATAATGAAGCTATTCCCCTTCACTATATCCGTCTTAAAAGAAATTTTGGCAGACCACAAACCGGACTATACAAAGGAAGATCTTTTGGCCCTTTATACATTTACAGGAGGAATTCCTAAATATATAGAGCAGTTCATGGACAGAGGATGTACCGATATGGAAAGTATGGTTGATTTGATGTTGCAACCGGACTCTTCTTTTCTCACAGAAGGAACAGCTTTATTGATACAAGAATTTGGAAAGAAATATGGCAATTACTTTTCAATCCTGTCCGCTATATCGAATGGCAAGAATACATTGCCAGAGATGGAAGCTGCTATGGGGGGAATAAGTTTGGGTGGCCAATTAAAACGGTTGGAAGAAGATTACGATTTGATAAAGAAGAAACGGCCTATACTCTCTAAAGAGAATTCACAAACGGTTCGCTACGATGTTTCCGATCTGTTTTTGCGTTTTTGGTTCAGATATTTCATCAAATATCAAAATTATATTGAGATACAAAATTATGAACGCTTGGCGGATATTATAAAAAAGGACTATCCTACATTCTCTGGTTTAGCGCTTGAAATGTATTTCCGTCAACAAATGATAGAAAGTAAGGAATTTGCAGAGATTGGTTCGTGGTGGCAAGGCAAAAATAATAAAGATCAGGATGAAATTGATATTGTGGGTTTATATGCCGAAGAAAAGAAAGCCTTAGTTGCCGAAGTAAAGCGGCAATCCAAAAACTTTAAGCCAGACTTATTTGCACTCAAGGTAAACGCTTTGAGAAAAAAAGTCCTCTTCAAGTATGAAATAGAGAGCCGTCTGTTTTCGATGGATGATATGTAATAGCAATGAAAAATATAGAATAAATAACAAAAGGTGAAGGCTATGTAGCCATAAATATAGGTACTCACGACTTCGCAAAGTACTCATTCGAATCGTTCCAAGATAGTCTTCTTTCTGTTCAGACTGGCTAATATTTATGCATAATCAACAAATTCCTCAGGTTTTTACGTTGACCCCCATTAAGGATATGACGAAAATAGACTCTTTTCTGTCTTATTGATAAGATAGAACGCCTATTTCTGCATTACCTTCTTGAAAGATTTTGTCGTGTCAGTTTTTATATTTAATTTTGTAACCATTGTAACAGTTACGAATGTAACAAGAAGTATGAAGATATGAAATTCTATAATCGCACAAGTGAATTGGCTGAGCTTCAGCGAATACAAAATCTATCATTCAGTGGTCATTCCCGTCTAACGGTGGTGACGGGAAGAAGACGAATTGGTAAAACAAGCCTTATTATGAAGGCTGTCGAAGATTTACCGACTGTCTATCTTTTTGTTGGTCGCAAGAATGAAGCAACACTTTGTGCAGAGTTTATACCTAACATTTCCCAATCGCTCAATACTTTTGTTCCGCGGGAAATCCAGACATTCCGGTCGTTGTTCCAATATCTGATGGAATTGGCAACAGTAAGGTCTTTCAATCTTGTTATTGATGAGTTTCAGGAGTTCTATAATATCAATGAATCGGTGTATAGTGATATGCAGAACATTTGGGACAGCTATCGACAAAAAACCAAAATGAATCTGATTGTTTCCGGCTCTATCTATACGTTAATGCAGAAAATATTCCAAAGTAAAAAAGAGCCTTTGTTTGGTCGAGCTGATAATATCATAAAACTTTCGGTCTTTGACTTGTCCACACTCAAAAAAATCATGCACGACTATAGACCGGGATATATCAATGACGATTTACTTGCACTCTATACGTTTACAGGTGGAATTCCCAAGTATGTTGAGCTTTTTTGCGATAACAATATGTTGAGCGTAGATGAAATGATTTCTTTCATGGTTCGAGAAAATTCTCCATTTACCGATGAAGGGAAGAATCTGCTGATAGAAGAGTTTGGAAAAAACTATGCTACTTACTTTTCTATTCTAAGTGCCATTTCGGGTGGTATCAACACACAACCGGAAATAGAAGCTGCATTAGGTGATAAGAGTATCGGAGGGCAGCTCAAACGGCTGATTGAGGATTACAATATTATTACCCGTCAGCGCCCAATATTAGCAAAAGAAGGTAGTCAAACTGTCCGCTACGAAATACAAGATAACTTTATCCGTTTTTGGTTTAATTACTTCGACCGTCATCGTTCTCTGATAGAGATTAAAAATTTCATTGGACTACAATCTATTATCAAATCCGACTATCCGACTTATTCGGGTAAACTATTGGAACTCTACTTCAAACAACAATTTGCTGAAAGTTTTCAATACAGAGCAATCGGCTCATGGTGGGAACCTAAAGGTACGCAAAATGAGATAGATATTGTCGCATTAAAATTAGAAAAGAATCAGGCGGTAGCGGTAGAAGTGAAGCGGCAGAAGAAGAATTTTAAGCCGGAACTACTAGCTGCAAAAGTAGAACATTTAAAACATAAGCTACTTCCTAAGCATCAGATTGAAATGCGGTGTTTGTCATTAGAAGATATGTAGAATTTATCTTCTAGGAGATACTTGTCTATTTTATAATCCAGAGCGAGTTAAAAATACAAATATCAACTGTCTTGTCAAAGAAATGATGTTTGGGATGATGAGAAAGTTTCCTATTTTATTGAGAGCATTCTTTTAGATATGGAATCAAATGGAAAACGTTTATTCCATAACCATTCCCCAAAACATTGTTTTTCGGAATTTAATTTGAATCATTGACTTTCCCAGTATATGCTTTCTTTCGTTTTTTTTGATGGTGTCACCACCTTATATACTGCCTCAAAATAATAGGTAACTGATTGAGCATCAGTGGTAGTGTCCGAGTTGAAAAAGAAAAGGTCTTCATTGCTGAAGAC
>ERZ791753.988-NODE-988-length-21072-cov-3.975115_pt1 | contig 21072 bp, 16 predicted proteins | sample MGYA00509951_ERZ791753 | MGnify/ENA primary metagenome ERZ791753 (study PRJEB30046, sample SAMN00792026) | human gut metagenome | study: EMG produced TPA metagenomics assembly of the A metagenome-wide association study of gut microbiota in type 2... | reverse complement strand
AACGCTGATGCCAGTTTCTGGATCGGTTGGGATTTCAATCACTTTCACGCCCATACCGCGCAGCATCTGCATTGAACCGTAATAACAGGGGGATTCGACTGCGACAATATCGCCCGGTTTACATACCGCCATTAACGCCAGCGACATCGAGTTATGGCAGCCGCTGGTGATAATGATGTCATCAGCGGTGACCACTGAGCCGCTGTCGAGCATCAGGCGGGCAATCTGCTCTCGCAACACTCGCTGACCGGCTAACAAGTCATAACCGAGAACGGTTTGCAGATTATGCTGCACCACCCGGCTTAGCTCCCGCCACAGCGGTTTCAGGCTGGGCGTTTCGACATCCGGCGTGCTTTTACTTAACGGAACAATGGAACTGTCGCTATGCGCCTCCAGCATATCCAGCACTTGATCCCACTGGGTAATTTCCACCGGGCGCTGCACCGGACGCGTCATCGGCGGTACTGGCGGCTGGGCTTTACGTTGTGCGACAAAATAACCCGAACGCGGCTGCGGAGTGATGAGCTTCATCGTCTCCAGCGTCTGGTACGCCTGCTGCACGGTGCTAATACTGACGCCGTGCTCCTGACTTAAGCTGCGCACCGACGGCAATTTCTCCCCGTGACGATACAGCCCTTGCTCAATCCGCTCGGCAAGTAGAGTCGCCAGATGTTGATAACGCGTCATGCTGTATTCCTTATTTGGACCATACAGAGAGAAAAACCGGTACAGATGAGGCTAAAAAACCGGATGCAGATGCTGTTTTAACCTGTCTGTATGTTAAATAAAACTAATATTTGCATCTGTATTGTGAACTGCCAGAAGACGGATGATGAAGCCTCTGAAAGATGAGGAGGCAGCAGATGGAATTTCACGAAAACAAAGCCAAAACGCCGTTTATCAGACTTGTGCAACTCTGACAGGCGGTGAGGCGTTGGCGGCGGCAAATGCAGGCCCGGCGGGTGTACAGCAGATGAGTGATGAACGGTTGAGGGATATCGGGTTACGCAGGGAGGATGTGGAGTGAGGGGGCAATTTCCCTTCCCGTATGGGGAAGGGGAGAGAAACTTAGCGTGGCGTTTTGCTACTAATCACCCCAATAAAATCCTGCACCTGCCTTTGTTTACGCGCCGACAGCTTGCACACCTGGCGCAGTGACTGCATCAGTTCACTCTCTTCGGCGGCGGGTGGTTGGGCGGTGAGGACAATACAGCCTTCTATCACTTTGACATCTACCGCCGTGCCGGTGGCAAAACCGGCGGTTTCCAGCCACTGACCTTTCAGGGTGATGGCGGGAATACGGCTGTAATCCGGGTAGCGACTCGCATAACTCACGGTTAATTGACGGTTATTTGCCGGGGAGACTTCTGCTTCGAACGGTTGTGCAATAGAATGCGTGTCAGTCATGATTACTATTCTCGTGAAATAGGGATTGTGATGAGCGGTGCGGGTGTGTTGGCGCACATTCGCACCGCGCTAAATACCTGGATATATCATCAGTAAATACAGGGAAAGTCCAGCTAAAAATAGAAAATAATAAAAGCGTTACTGGAAAGATCTGGAAGAGAAATTAACGTTAATTCAGAATGGCCGGATAACAAAGTGTATCCGGCCTTCATAATTAATTTAAAGCACTCATATGATGTTCTTTAAAATTCTCTGCCTGTGCCAGCACACCCATATAAACATCATCATTCGCTACTGGCGGGAACTTATGCTTGTGTAGAAGCAGAATAAGTTCAACTTTCAGTTTCGCTTTAATATCATCGCGTTTACTCCAGTCAGGATATTTCGATGTGTTGTCAACCACGCTTTTCATCTCTTTTGCCAGTGACAGCATTTTTTCATCGTCATAGGTGAACTGATATTTATCGCGCATATGAGCAAGAATGTCGAAAAAGGCTTTTTCTTCAATATCAATGCCTAAATCGGCCCAGGTGCCCATTTCGGTTTTAATATCATAGATAATATCGGTCATTTCCTGACTGAATGTATCGAATTCTTCACCGTTGAGTACATCATCTTCTCGCCGCTCATTATAACGATCTATAATCGCCTGGAAGCGGCGGGTGAAGTTAATCCCTTGCAACTGGTTCACTTTCTTGAAGTCGCTGATCGCTTTTTCCAGTAATTTTTGTAATAACTGGATCTTTGTTGCCGGAAGTTTGATCTTGTTAATTCGCGCCAGATAATCTTCGTCAAAAATATCGATGGATTCCGCTTTTTTATCGCCAAGAAAATAAATTTCTTCTACGCCATCAGCTTTTAGCGCTTCTGCAATCATTTCACGAACGCGTGCATTCATCTGGGTGACATCCGGTGCGTCACCTTTCGTCAGTTTGAAAACAATTGAACGAACAGCAAGATAATAGTGAATATGATCACGTTCTGTCTGTGATAATGCTTCGCTGCCGCAGCAGACGTCGTAGGCGGCTTTCATGCGTTTAACCAGTCCCATAAAACGACGTTCAACTTTCTGGGTACGCAGAACAAATTCCGCCGCGCGGTTGAGGCAGGATAATTGCGCTTGTGGCTCACCACTAAAATAATCCCGACTGTCAAATTCGTAAAAGACTTGCCCCAACAAATCGAGATGGTTTTTAACTTCTATTACCGATTGCTGAATATCTTCAAAGTTGGTGGCATCAATGCGGGAATACATTGCCAGTGCCTGGTTCATCTGACTTTTAATGCCGATGTAGTCCACCACTAACCCTTTGCTTTTGCCTTCCAGCTTACGGTTAACGCGAGAAATAGTCTGGATAAGGTTATGTTTTTGTAAGGGCTTATCAATATAGATGGTATCCAGTTCAGGAACATCAAAACCGGTCAGCCACATATCAACGACAATGGCAATTTTGAAATTCGATTTAGCGTTTTTGAACTGCTTATCCAGCTCTTTACGATATTCTTTCGTGCCCAGTAAATCATAAAGCGCCTCGTCGTCATCTTTACCGCGCGTCATGACCATTTTCACCATTTCAGAAGGCGGTAACTCTTTTTGTTCCTGTTCCGTCAGGACGACGCCATCAGGTGCTTGCTTCACTTCAAACCAGGCAGGGCGAATAGCTTTAAGCTGGCGGTAGAAATCCCAGGCAATTTCACGGCTGGCACAAACAAACATGGCTTTGCCTATTACGGTGGAACCTTCGGCTACGCGTTTTTCATAATGTTTAGCAAAATCTTCCGCGAGGGCTTTTAACCGATCTTCATCACCCAGAACCGCATTCATGGTAGCCGTGGCTTTCTTGCTTTCGTCGATTTGCCACTCATTGGTGCCTGCGTTTGCGCACTCTTCGTAATACTTTTCGACTTCTTCCAGTTTGCTGGAGTCCAGGATCACTTTAGCCGCACGGCCTTCGTACACGATGCGTACAGTGATTTCATCCTGAACGGATTCGGTCATGGTGTAACTGTCGATCACCTCACCGAAGACATCGAGCGTCGCGTCAATCGGTGTGCCGGTAAAGCCAACATAGGTGGCATTTGGCAGTGAATCGTGCAGGTATTTCGCAAAGCCATACGTTTTGCGCACTTTTCCGCTTTCTTTATCGACGATGACTTTCTGGTCGAGGTTAACCTGGCTGCGATGTGCTTCGTCCGAGATGCAAATGATATTGCTGCGTTCAGAAAGGAGTTCGGTGTCTTCGGTGAATTTATGGATCGTTGTCAGGAATACACCGCCACTATTGCGTCCCGCCAGTTGATTACGCAAATCTTCACGGCTGGTAACAGGAACGATGGTGTCGTCGCCAATGTAATTTTTGGCGTTGCACATTTGCGCAGAAAGCTGATCGTCCAGATCGGTGCGGTCGGTGATCAAAACAATGGTCGGGCTGGCAAACTCCACGCTTTTCATTAACAAGCGGGTTAAAAATTGCATGGTGTAGCTTTTACCGCAGCCCGTTGCGCCAAAGTAGGTACCGCCTTTACCGCTACCGAAAGGTTTACGCGCTTGCTTGATGCTGTAATAGAGTTTGCGGGCGGCATAGTACTGCGGATATCGGCAGCAAATTTTTACTTCGTGCTTGGCTTTATCCGGGAAGCAGATAAAGTTTTTAATCACATCCAGCAGACGTACCGGATGAAACAGCCCCTGAATCATTGAGTGCAATGATGGAATTCCGTCCTGTTCACGGTTTTCATTACCGGTGACTTTGCGCCATGAGTAAAAATATTCATAGGGTGCAAACAGGTTGCCCATCCGGTTATTTACGCCATCGCTAATAATGCAGAGCGCGTTGTAGATAAACAGTTGCGGAATATCCCGGCGGTAGCGTTTACAGAGCTGCTTCCAGGCATCGCCTATATTGGCTTCCTGCTCGCGCACCGCGCTTTTAAATTCAAAGACGACCAGTGGCAGACCGTTGATATAGAGAATGCCGTCAGGAATACGAGTCTGATTATCTTTGCCGGAGATTTTAAGCTGGTTAACAATCTTAATCCGGTTAAGCGGCGGGTTAATATAGGAAGGCGGGAGTTCCGCAGCCTGTTGCAACGGGACATCTTCGGCGTCAAATATCTGGCGCAGTGCGGCAGGTAGATGCCGGGTGTCGAGCAATTCAATATAGAGATCTTTTTGTTGCCGATCGTCGCGTTTGAACAGAAAACCATTTGCCAGCCAGCGACAAAATGTTTTGTTGCTTTCATAAAGATCGGAGGCCGGAAGCGTGGTGAACTGTTTGATCAGTCGCTGAATCTCTTCTTCAGTAATGCCATCAGGCTGGTAGCGTGCCGCTAAATAATGACGGAGATCGTCTTCGATAATGACCTGATCGAGACTTGAACGTGGGACATTATCGCCGATCAGGTGTTGATATCCCTGATCCTGTAACAGTTCAATGATCGCTTGTTCTAATTTTGCTTCACTGAAAGAGAGACTCATATCGTGCTCCAACCCTGGCTAATTTCTGGTAAGCATTCCCGTATCAGTAGAAAACCTTACCAGAAAGCCCCTGATTTTACAGGGGCAAAATGCGTTATGCGGCTTCGGTTTGTTTGATGTGATCCGGGAGATCCTCCACGGATAGCTCGCCGGAGATGAGTTTGGGGAGCAGGGTATTGCGGAGGGCTGTTAGGGTATTATTTTCAGACGAATTAGAAAACCATTTCATAAATAATGGGGTTACATTATCTTCAAAGATAGTAATTATATCATTTGAGGGGCATATAAATTTTGTTGTAGATATAATTAATTTATTGAGGTTCTGTTGCGCTGAACCTGTAGCTTTTGATGCTAATTCATTTGCTTTATTGCAGACAAAATTATAGACAAAAAATGGGAATGTCTTTGAATACAATCCACAACATGCTTGATTGGCCGCCATTTTATCACCAATTATACACACTTCACCCGCAGTCGCACCGTACATTGCAACAACGGTTGTATATTTTTCCCATAATTTAGATGAACTATTTAGTAATCCAGTATCTGTGATTTTTTCTTTTGTATCTAAGACTATTTTTCCTTTCACTTCGCCAGATGAAAGCCATTTTATTGTACCGCCATCCCAGAATGAAGTTTCCTTCCTTGAAGGCGTTCCCCCACTCTGAATTAAGTCGCAGAATGAATCGAAAGTTTCACTTTCCCAACCCTTTGGCACCCAACCCAACTCCGTTTCTTCAAATTCACTTGGGAAAAGCGAGCGAATTTCCGCCGGAAGCGGTTTGAAATCTGTACTATTACGTACATTTTGACGCAACTCGGCACGAGATTGCAGGGTTTCCGGGATTGGATTTCCTGCATCCAGAGCGTTATCAATTACCGGATCAAAATCTACAAACCAGGATTTGAACAGGGCTTGGAACATTTGTTCCAGGGTTTGATTTTGAGCATTATTTAATCTTTTTAGTTCATCAATTTTTTGTATTATACGAACAACCTTTTCCTGCTCCTCTTTTGATTCAGGCATTAAAAACCTGAAATCACGCATCATTTTTAGTGATACGTTTTTAATTGTACTCCCAGTTGAACACCTTTGGATATACTCTTGAAATAAATAACCAGAAAGTACATATAGTATAAAGTGTTTGCTAATATTATCTTTTAGATTGATATAACATGCACTTTTACCCAAAATTATGTTTTCATTATTATATAATGCAGTATTCCCGATGGTTCCATTTATTGAAACTAAAACGGTATTATTACTCAATTTCTTACGGTGTTTTAAATACTCATCATGATCAACACATTTAGTTGTCTCAGTTATCTTTATTGAATTATCAATTAAATTACTTCCATTAATAAAGTAATAGTTACCTGAATTGTTATAAGTTGGCGTTCCGTGGATTCCATCTCCAATTTTTTCAGAAATCTCGCCCAGTGATACTTCTATCCACTTACTCCCCATAACCCAGCACCTCCAGATTCTGGCGAATCGCACGATCCAGTTCTTCCGCCTGCTTCATCTGCTCAAACAACGTCTTCGACAATTCGCGCATTTTCGTCTCAAATGCCACGCCGTCCTCTTCCTGCTCGGCTGCACCTACATAGCGGCCCGGTGTCAGAACGTAGTCGTTATCTTTAATGTCTTGCAGGGTCGCAACTTTGCAGAAGCCAGCCTGGTCTTCATATTTTTCCAGCTTGCTGTCACCACGCGCAATCCGTGCAGCCAGTTCTTCCGGCGTACTGCGCCATGCATGGTAGGTATCGGCGATGGTGGCAATATCTTCCGCCGTTAACTCTTTAGTTGTGCGGCTAATCATGGTGCCGAGGTTACGCGCATCAATAAACAGCGTCTCGCCCTGACGATCACGATAACCTTTGGCCGGATCGGCAGCCTTCGATTTGGTCATAAACCATAAACACACCGGGATCTGCGTGGTGTAGAACAACTGTCCAGGTAGGGCGATCATACAGTCAATCAGATCATTTTCGATCATCTGTGCACGGATCTCGCCTTCACCGCTGGTGTTAGAACTCATCGAACCGTTTGCCAGCACAAAACCTGCTGTGCCGTTAGCCGACAGCTTGGAGAGCATATGCAAAATCCAGCCGTAGTTGGCGTTACCGGTTGGCGGCATACGATACCCAGCAAAACGTGGGTCTTTGGTTAATTCGGCTTCATTACGCCAGTCTTTCAGGTTGAAGGGCGGGTTCGCCAGAATGTAGTCGGCTTTCAGGTCCGGGTGCTGGTCGCTAAAGAAGGTGTCTGCCGGTCGTTCGCCGAGGTTAGCTGAAAGACCGCGAATGGCGAGGTTCATTTTTGCCAGTTTATACGTCGTGGCTGTCAGTTCCTGACCATACAGCGCGATATCACGACTTTTACCCTGATGGCTCTCGACAAACTTCACCGACTGCACGAACATCCCTGCCGAGCCGCAGCACGGGTCATAAATTTTGCCCTGGAAGGGTTCGAGCATTTCAGTTAACAGCGTAACCACACATTTGGGCGTGTAGAACTCACCACCGCCTTTGCCTTCAGTTGCGGCAAACTTACCGAGGAAGTATTCGTAAACGCGTCCGACCAGGTCTTCTTTCGATAACGTTTCAACGTCAGTTTCGTGTGCCAGCGTTTCGATGTTGTCGATGGTATCAATCAGTGACGCCAGTTTTTTGGTTTCCAGATTCTGACGGCTGAAGTAGTTGTCTGGCAGCGCGCCTTTCAGCGTTGGGTTACGTTTCTCTATGGTCGAGAGGGCGGTGTCAATACGGACCGCAATATCGTCCTGTTTGGCATTTTGTTTGATAAAAGACCAGCGCGCTTCTTCCGGCAGGTAGAAAATGTTGTCCTGCTGGTAGAACACTTCCATCTCAAGGAAGTCTGCTTGCCCATCGGCAATCATTTTTTTGCGGCGTGCTTCAAACTTATCGCTGATGAATTTCAGGAACACGAGGCTCAACACCACGTGCTTGTATTCGGAGGACTCAACGCTACCGCGAAGCTGGTTTGCTGTATCCCATAATGTTTCTTCAAAGCCTTTCTTTGCTTTGGCTTTTTTAGTTGGTGCTTTGGCCATGATGAACTCTGTTCAGATAAATTGGGTCGCTATTGTAATGGTAGAGGCGGCGGATTTCGCCCTTTAATCCATCTCCAGCTCATCAAACAACTGCAAATCCACATCCAGCAATTCCACTGCATTGCTGCGGCGAATGCCGACGTTATTTTCGATTAACAGTTCCAGTAAACGATCGCCGTCGATAAGCGTAATGGGCGCGGCACCCGGAAAGAGCGCCGCTTCTGCACATTTCGCCGCAAATTTCCCGGTGGTGATGAGTGTACCGCGAATGGCTTTGTGGTAAGGCAACGCCCCGCGCAACTGGTCGATATATGGGCGAGTGATAGTGTTCTGCATTCTTTTGACCTGCACCACTTCGGTAATAGTGGTGATGCCGACCTGCACCTGGCCAATCACGTCCACACCTTTGTCGCCAGAGGCTTTGGTCACTTCGACCTGCTCGTAGCCCATTGCTTCCAGTAATTGACCAACCAGTTGTTCAAATTTGTACGGGTTCATCGTGCTGATTTGTTCGCGCAGCAGCTCTTTTTGCTGCTCGTTGTAGCGTTTCACCGCTTCCAGCAGCTCTTTACGTGGATCGCTTTTTCGTGCCGGCAACGCTTTTCCAAGCCAGGCGCGCCCGGTATCGGTGATGCGATAGCTCATGCCTTCACGGTCAACCATGTCACGGTCGATAAGGTTATAGAGACGGGAGTAGAGCGTACTTTTCACTGAACTTGCAGACGCGAATTTCGAATGCTGATGCAAAAAGGCCTGCCATTCCGGCAATAAATCGGCGCGGCGCGACATTTCGCGGCCAGCTAATAGTTCAAGAAGTTGCAGAATGCCTTCCTGATCGTCCAGTGAACGCAGCGTTTTTTCGTCATCTTGCAGGAATTTTTGCCCGCGCGAGGTGGGCTGCCAGGTATCGTCTGGCGTGCTTTCCATCAGCTCAAACTGGGGATAGTTGAGGAATAAGTAGCAGCCGTAGCTGTGGCGCGGGTTCAATATGTGATTATCGGTATCCCAAATACGACGGGCGATGTCGGCATCTTCACCCGTTAAGCGTTCGCTGATCCACAGGTCAGGTTCCGACCAGTCAACGGGTTTTTGCGGCGTTCCGGTTTGCTCGTGAATGGCAGTAATCATATTGCGCACCGCTTTCAGGGAATAGCCTGAGACGGCTTTCATCATAGCCTTAACTTGCGCATAGGTAGGAAAAAGCGGGGTAATGACTTTGTAGTTTTTCACGGTAATCCCTTAACGACAGCGAGGTGTTTAGTGTGCCATGTCAGGCGAGAAATTCTATTGGATGAATCAAGTCCAACTCACACATTGTCAATTTCATGGTTGATTATTCGAAACGTGATGCTATTTCCAACATCAACGCTATAATTGCAGAATAATTGTACATACATTTTTGTATATACAATTAGGGATGGCAACTATGCCAATGGAGTTTGAATGGGATGCAAATAAGGCCAAAGGTAATCGGGTGAAACATGGCATCCGCTTTGAAGATGCGGTGTTAGTGTTTGATGATCCACAACGAACGGAATCGCTATGAGCATGGTTAAACATAAACGAGGGACCTCCTCTACACTCGATGTGCAGCATGAGGCCGAACTGAAGGCGCTGGCGAATAAATCCGACGAAGATATTGATTACAGTGATATCCCACCTTCCAGCGATGAGCAATGGTCTAACGCAGAACGCGGTAAGTTTTATCGGCCATTGAAAACTCAGGCTTCGGTGCGTATTGATGCTGATGTGATGGAATGGTTGAAGCGACCAGGTAAAGGCTATCAAACTCGCCTGAACGCAATTTTACGTGAAGCGATGCTGCGCGATCAGAATAAAAAATAATTCAGGCCGCCACATGGCGGCCATCATCTAAAATTACTTCCTCAACCCCGCAAACGCCGCCCGAATCTTATCCTCCGGCAGCTGAATCCCGATAAACACCATTGTACTATGCGGTGTTTCATCGCCCCACGGGCGGTCCCAGTCGGCGCTGTAGAGGCGTTGGACGCCCTGGAACAGCAGGCGGCTAGGTTCGCCGTCAATCCACAGCATCCCTTTGTAACGCAGTAGTTTATCCGCCGATTCCAGCAGCAGGTTTTCCATCACGCGGGAAACTTCGCTGATATCTACCGGGTAATCCAGTTCCACCACAATCGACGAAATATCGTTTTGTTTATCCGCGATAAAGTGGAAACGCGGTTTGGTGCTGACGACGTTTTCTTCCAGCATAAAACCGTTGGTGTTGAACAACAGGCCCAGGTCGATGTCACCGTGGGTGACGGTGTAGACCGGTGCGCGGGCGTTGATGCGCGCCAGGCGTTCACGCAGTTTCTCTACTTCGCCTGCGACGTCGGTTTTAGTCAGCAGAATACGGTCAGCGTAGCCCACCTGGGACTGGGCGATGGTGAACTGGTTCATCTGCTCATCGGCATGTACCGCATCCACCAGCGCAATCACGCCGTCCAGCAGGTAACGCTGGCATAAAATCTCATGGGAGAAAAAGGTCTGAATAATCGGGCCGGGATCGGCCATGCCGGTGCATTCAATGACCAGACGGTCGAACTGAATATTGCCCTTGTCGAGATTGTCCAGCAGGTCGAGTAGCGCGTCCTCCAGCTCGTTGGAGCGCGAACAGCAGATGCAGCCGTTGGTCAGCGTTTTGATCTGCGTGGCGCGGTCGCCAATCAGTTGATCATCAACGGAGACTTCGCCGAATTCGTTTTCAATCACGGCAATTTTGTAGCCGTGCTGTTCATTAAGAATATGGCGCAGCAGGGTGGTTTTGCCCGCGCCTAAAAAACCGGTGAGTAGGGTAACTGCAATCGGGTTCATGCTCTCTCCATTAACAACAGCGCATACCGCCTTTACCATCGCCGCCGTAGCGCGCGTTCTGGCGTTCGCGGAAGAATTCTTCATAGCTCATGTACGGCTTGTCGGGATGGTTGGTCTTCATATGCTCGACGTAGTTGTCGTAGTCTGGAATGCCAATCAACATCTTCGCCGCCTGGCCGAGATATTTTTTTGCCTGTCCTAAGTTACCAAACATAGTTCACTCTGATAAGAACAAAGCCCCGCCGAAGCGGGGCTAAACACGGTTAGTGGTGCGAAGAGATCTTCACGCCGCCTTCCGGGATTGGAACGTACGGAGTTTCTTTGTCAGTACGTTTGTCGCTGTTACGCACCGCAAGCCAGGTTTTGAAACCGTAGAAGATGATGCTGTACACCACAATCAGGAACAGAATACTCAGACCCGCGTTAGTGTAGTTGTTCACAACGATGTGGTTCATGTTGGCAATCTGCTGTGCCGTCAGGTCAGTACCGTTAGCAATCTTCTCTTTGTACTGGCTTGCCATGTAGAAGAAGCCTTCCATCTGCGGGTTGGTGCTGAACAGTTTCAGGCCCAGCGCCCAGGTGGTGCAGATAAGCAGCCATACAGCCGGAACAACAGTTACCCAGATGTATTGGGTGCGCTTCATCTTAATCAGCACAACGGTGCCCAGTACCAGTGCTACGGCTGCCAGCATCTGGTTGGAAATACCGAACAGCGGCCACAGGCTCTTAACGCCGCCCAGCGGATCGACCACGCCCTGATACAGCAGGTAGCCCCACAGACCCACACAGCCCGCAGTACCGATGATACCAGCAACCAGAGAGTCGGTTTTTTTCAGGAACGGGATGAAGTTACCCAGCAGGTCTTGCAGCATAAAGCGGCCAGAACGGGTACCCGCATCCAGCGCGGTCAGGATGAACAGGGCTTCGAACAGAATACCGAAGTGATACCAGAAGCCCATGTCAGCCATCGGCAGCACTTTGTGGAACACGTGCGCGATACCTACCGCCAGCGTCGGCGCACCACCTGCACGGTTCAGGACAGAAGGTTCACCAATGTCTTTCGCGGTTTGCAGGATCTGCTCTGGCGAAATCACGAAGCCCCAGGAGCTGACGGTCGCCGCCGCGTGTGCGGTAACGTCTTTCAACTGCGCCATGATGATCGGCGCGTTCTCGCCACCCATTTCATGCAGGTTAGGCATGGTGATGCCAAGGCCAGCAGGCGGGGTGTTCATCGCGAAGTAAAGACCCGGTTCGATGATGGACGCAGCAACCAGCGCCATAATCGCCACGAAGGACTCCATCAGCATTGCGCCGTAGCCAATGAAACGCGCGTCGGTTTCGTTAGCCAGCAGTTTCGGCGTCGTACCGGAAGAGATCAGCGCGTGGAAGCCAGATACCGCACCACAGGCGATGGTGATGAACAGGAACGGGAACAGAGCGCCTTTCCACAGCGGGCCAGTACCGTCAATGTACTGGGTCATCGCAGGCATTTTCAGTTCCGGGTTCAGCACCACGATACCCAGCGCCAGGCCGACGATAACGCCGATTTTCAGGAAGGTTGCCAGATAGTCGCGTGGTGCGAGGATCAGCCACACCGGCAGCAGCGCGGAAACAAACGCATAGCCAATCAGCGCGAAGGTAATGGTGGTGTCTTTAAAGGTCAGTGCCGGACCCCAGTACGGATCGTGAGCAATCACGCCACCGAAGTAGATAGAGGCAACCAGCAGCACGATACCAATGACAGAGACTTCACCCACACGCCCCGGACGGATAAAGCGCATGTAGATACCCATAAACAGCGCAATTGGTACGGTTGAGCAAACGGTGAAGACACCCCACGGACTTTCGGCCAGGGCTTTAACCACAATCAGCGCCAGGACGGCAAGGATGATGATCATGATTAAGAAACAGCCAAACAGCGCGATAGTCCCCGGTACTGGTCCCATCTCTTCTTTGATCATCTCACCGAGAGATGCGCCGTTACGGCGAGAGGAGATAAACAGCACCATAAAGTCCTGTACCGCACCGGCCAGCACTACCCCCGCCAGCAGCCACAGCGTGCCAGGCAGGTAGCCCATCTGCGCGGCGAGAACCGGACCAACCAGCGGACCAGCACCGGCGATAGCGGCGAAGTGGTGACCAAACAACACGTAACGGTTGGTCGGAACATAGTTCAGACCGTCGTTGTTAATAACCGCAGGCGTCGCGCGCGTGGGGTCGAGTTTCATCACCTTCTGGGCGATGTACAGACTGTAGTAGCGATAAGCCACCAGATACACCGACACAGAGGCGACCACGATCCACAGGGCACTGACGTGCTCCCCCCGACGTAATGCAACTACCGCGAGGCAGAATGCACCGATGATTCCGAGAATCACCCAGGGTATGTGCTTGAATATCTTTTTAGTATCCATAGTAAAACCTGGCATGTATTGATTAATAGTTGGCCGAAGCCGTTCTAGGTTTGCGTTGCGTTTGAGGAGGTAAATTGACCGCTATCCTGCAGTGATGTTGCCAGAGTTACGCGCGCGTAAAGTAAGGTAAATAACTGAGTGGTTATTTTAGGGATGTAAGCGGTCAGGAATGGCGGTGAGCGGTTGGGCAAGAATTATTCGTCGGGTGGATATGTGATTGAGATCACAATAAAAATGCCCCTTCGATAATTAACCGAAGGGGCGTTCTTAGAAGAGAGTGTCTAATTCTGCCAGTACGTTGTAGTCGTCATCAGTCAATAACAACGTTTTCCATTTGTCGAAGGTCAGGCACGGATGCGATGTGCCAAACACCAGAATATCCCCCACTTGCACGTCGCTATTAGCTGACAGTTGCAACATGCAGTGCTGATCCATAATACCTGTACTGCGAATCGCCTGTGGATCAAATGCCAGTGATTTGCCGTTGCGGTAGTGGGCGACTGGTTGCGGCAGTCCGGCGTCGAAGGCGCAATCACGCTTACCAAAATTTACCACCGCACGATCAGCTTCCGGCACCGATTGCACCATGGCGACCAGTTCCAGCGCAGATGTGAGATCGCCTGCCAGATCGCAGGCCACAGGATCACGGGCAAGCAACTGTTGTTGTGCCGCGTCGTAGATCCCGGTGTCGTGAGTGATGTAGCAGCCAGGGCGAATAACAATGCGGCAGTTATCAGGCTTTTCTGCCGCCAGCCAGATATTGCACACCACGTCATACCAGACCGTGCCTGCTCCGGTGAGAATAAACTCGCCATCAACCAGACTTGCCATATCACAGGCCAGTTGTGCGGCATCCCGCAGCAGAGCTTCTACCTGCGGTTGTGGATCGTCACCGTGTAAAACGCCTTCATATAACTCAAGCCCCCGCAGGCGTAACCCCGGTAATTGGGCTGCCTGTTTAGCCAGTGTCAGTGCGGCATCCCTTGAGCGGCAACCACAGCGCCCGCCGGGGACACCCAACTCAATCATCACGTTCAGTGTCTGTTGCTGACTGGCAAAAAAGGCAGACAAAGCGCGGGCGTTCTCAATGCTGTCGATACAGCAGATAAAATCGACCGTCGGGTAATGTCGTTGCAACTGGGCAATCAACTGCATATTCGCCTTGCCGACCAGCTGGTTAACCATCAGCACTCGCTGAATACCGCTCGCCATTGCCGCACCAGCCTGCCATGCGCTACCGACACCTATTGCCCAGGCACCAGCCGCCTGCTGCGCCTGAAAAATCCACGGCGTCATGGTGGTTTTACCGTGCGGTGCCAGTGAAACGCCGCGCGCGTCAGCGTAGCGTTGCATCCACGTAATGTTGTTCTCCAGGGCCTGCTTTTTAATGATCGCGGCAGGTAAACAGACATCTTCGGCAAGGAGATTTGCGGGCATTTGCATCAGGGCAGATTTATGGGGAACCAGAGGTTCTGAGTGGTATTTCATAACATTTACCTTTTAAGTTTTTCACCGTATCGGATGTGAGTATCATTTGTAACTAAATGAAATATAAATATTTAGTTTATTTATCTTATTATTTATGAATAAAAGTATCATAAAATCATCTGGGTTTTGCGTAGTTTTCCACTGTTTTTCGTCCTTGTAAATGGTTAACTTGTCACCATTGCAGAAATGGAGTGACGAACATGCAGGTTGACTGGTTAATCAAAAATGTGACCGTTATCGACGGTAGCGGCGGCCCTGAATTTCGCGGTGACGTGGCAATAACAGGTGATCGGATTGTCGATATTGCCCCTGCGCTTAACGTTACGGCGCAGCAGGTCATTGACGGGGAAGGGCGGGTGCTGGCACCCGGGTTTATCGACGTTCATACCCATGACGATATCAACGTTATTCGCATCCCGGAATATCTGCCAAAGATCAGCCAGGGGATCACTACGGTGATTGTCGGTAACTGCGGGATTAGTGCGGCGTCGGCGAAAATGAAAGGTGAAGTTCCTGACCCGATGAATCTGTTGGGGGAAGCAGAGCACTTTATTTATCCTACCGTTGAAAGCTATGCCCAGGCAGTGGAAGCAGCCAGGCCGTCACTGAACGTTGGCACGCTGATTGGTCATACGGCGCTGCGCAATAACCATATGGACGACCTGTTTCGCCCGGCGACGGTGGATGAAATTGCCGCTATGCGTGCCGACTTACGTCTGGCGTTGAGTCAGGGGGCGCTGGGGTTAAGTTCCGGGCTGGCCTATGCAACGGCATTTCAGGCGACTACCGAAGAAGTCATGGCGCTGGCGGAAGAATTAGCCGGTGAGAAGGGCGTTTATACCACCCATCTGCGTTCTGAATTTGAACCGATTCTCGATGCCCTGGATGAGGCGTTTCGTATTGGGCGTCATGGCAAAGTGCCTGTCGTGGTTTCCCACCATAAATGTGCCGGGGCGAAAAACTGGGGGCGGACAAAAGAAACGTTGGCCTTTTTTGACCAAATGCGTCAACACCAGGAAATTGGCTGCGATGTCTACCCTTACTCAGCCAGCTCTTCAACGCTGGATCTCAAACAAGTCACCGACGAATTCGATATTGTGATCACCTGGTCACAAACACATCCGCAGCAGGCCGGGAAAACACTGGCGCAAATCGCCATCGACTGGCAGATGAGTATGCTGGAGGCCGCGAAGCTGCTAATGCCTGCCGGGGCTATCTATTACAACATGGACGAGCGCGACGTCCGCCGAGTGTTGAGTTATCCGGTCAGTATGATTGGCTCTGACGGCCTGCCCAATGATCCCATGCCGCATCCACGTTTATGGGGCGCCTTCCCTCGCGTGCTGGGCCACTATTGCCGTGATGAAGGCTTATTCCCACTGACCACGGCTATCCACAAAATGACCGGGCTTTCTGCCAGCCGTTTTCGCCTGCCCCAGCGTGGGCTGGTGAAAGTCGGTTATTTTGCGGACCTGGTGTTGTTCGATCCACAAACCATTCGTGATGTTGCCAGCTTTTCTGATCCCAAACGCCCGGCAGATGGCATTGAGGCGGTGATGGTGAACGGCGTTATGAGCTATGGTCGCGATAAACACATTACAGGCCGTGCGGGACGCTTCCTGCGCCGCCAGACCTCACATTAAGGAGTGAATATGAGTATTAAACGTTACGGTACGGAAGGTGGAACAGGCACTGGCGGGCAGCATTTGCCGTTTGCCAGGGCGGTTGAGGCGGGCGGCTGGCTGTACGTCTCCGGGCAAACACCCATGAAAAACGGTGAAGTGGTAGAAGGCGGAATCGTTGAACAGTCACGACTGGCGATTCAAAACTGTGTCGACATCATGACTGAAGCCGGTTATAGCCTGGCGGATGTGGTTCACGTGAAAGTGATCCTGACCGACGCCCGCTATTTCCAGTCATTTAATAAAGTATTCAGAGAATTTTTTGGCGAGAATCCACCTGCACGTATTTGTTGTGTGGCTGATCTGGTTGTCGATTGTAAAGTCGAAGTCGATGTGACCTGTTATAACGCGACCCGCTAATAAATTTAAGAATTAAAAAAACAGACCGCAATTGAGTGCTGAATACATTCAGCACTCCGGGAACTCTTACATTAATTTCTCTCTACTGGCAGGATGTGAATTATGAACAGTCATATCTTTTTAGTCGGCTTTATTATTTATGCCATCGCCATGATTTGGCTTGGTTGGTTTGTTTCTCGTAATCAGAAAAGCGGAGAAGATTTTCTGCTGGGCGGGCGTTCGCTGCCGCTGTTTCTGACGCTGGGGTCAACCGTTGCCACGATGGTTGGCACGGGTTCCAGTATGGGGGCAGTGGGCTTTGGCTACAGCAATGGCTGGGCCGGAATGCTTTATGGCGTCGGTGGAGCCGTAGGTATATTGCTGGTGGCGTGGCTGTTTGCACCGGTACGTAAATTACGTTTTATGACCATGAGTGAAGAACTCTCTTATTATACTGGCGGTAGTCATTTAATTAAAAATATTGTCGGCCTGATGATATTTATTGCCTCTATTGGCTGGCTGGGGGCGCATATATTAGGTGGAAGTATGTATCTTGCCTGGGCGACGGGTATTGATCTTACTGTGGCAAAATTAATTATCGCCTTAGCTTTTGCGATTTATGTTATTATCGGCGGTTATTCGGCGGTAGTGTGGACAGATACTATTCAGGCCCTAATTCTGTTCTTTGGCTTTATATTAATGGCTATTCTTGCCGTTGTTCACGTTGGCGGCTGGAGTGCGATTGAGCAGGCGATGGACCCAAAAGCGATGAGCCTGTTTGCGATTGATAAAATGGGCGTGCTGCCTGCGCTTTCGCTGGCACTGGTTATTGGCGTAGGTGTGCTGGCAACACCGTCTTATCGCCAGCGTATTTACTCGGGTAAAGATGTTCCCTCTGTACGCCGTTCGTTTGTTATTACTGGGGTGTTATATCTGTTCTTCTCGATTTTGCCTGCCATTATCGGCATGGCGGCGTTCACCATGAACCCAAATCTGGAAAACAGCAACTACGCCTTCTTGTTCGCGACCAGTTTCTTACCTGCCATTCTTGGGCTGGTGGTGCTGATTGCCGGGCTTTCAGCCACCATGTCTTCTGCCAGCTCCGATGCCATCGCGGCGGTGGCGATTATGATGCGCGACGTCTACACCATGATTACCGGCAGAATGCCGCCGGAGGACAAGGCCATTACTTACTCACGCTGGATGTTGACCTTTGTTATTGGCCTGGCGCTGGTCTTTGCTCTGACCTCTAATGACATCATCAGCTACATTACCAAAATGATTTCGATGCTGATGTCCGGGCTGTTTATCTGCTCGATTCTCGGTCGCTTCTGGCTACGCTTTAACTGGCAGGGCGCGCTGGCGGCGTTAGTGAGCGGTATGGTGATGTCAATTGTGGTGCTGATGAATGCCGACTGGCTGGCTTACTGGGGTAACCCGTGTATTCCGTCAGTGCTGGGCAGCCTGGTCGCTGGCGTACTGGTGACGTTGGTAACGCCAGCAAGTCAGGTCAGCCGGGAAGAAGCTTTGGCTATTATCACCAATGAGCGTGAAAACCAGAGTGTCGTGATCACCAAACCTGAAGAAGCATAACCGACAATGCTAATCGCCAAGTGGCTGGCGGTTAGCGCCCCCACGGTGGCTGTCTAACACGAGTTTTATCCGCCGCAGGCGATCTTTCGCCTGCGCTTTATTTGCCATTGCCAGTTCTGTTGCCAGTACATCGACCATGGCTAACATCGCGTAGCGGGAAGGGGTGGGCTTAAAGATGTAATCACTTTCCTGAACCAGTAACGGCAATACCAGATCCACCTGTTCCGCCAGCGGTGTTTGTGCTGGCGTAATGGCAATAACACGCGCGCCATACTGACGGGCGATTGCCGCACTTTCGATGATTTCCGGTGTATAACCGCCCAGCGAAAGCACAATCACCACATCCTGCGGCATGACTGCCGAGCACATCATTCTCATCATCAGGGCATCATTCTGACTGACCACCGGTAGCCCCAGACGGAATAAACGGTACTGAATCTCCTGTGAACAGATAGTGGAACCGCCGCCAGTTCCTAACGCAAGAATTTGCCGCGCCTGACTTAACCAGCTTACAGCCTGGCTGATGGCATTCATATCCAGCGAACGACGATGCGTCTCCAGCACGCTAATAATCGCTTCGTAGATCCCCTGAACACCGTCAAGATCCGGTACATCGAGAATAAACCGCTGCCCGACAGCCAGTGACTGCGCCAGTTTGACTTTCAACTCGCGGACATCTTTGCACCCCAGTGCACGGGCAAAACGCGTCACCGACGCCTGACTGGTTTGCGTTAACCGTGCCAGCTCAGCAATTGGCAACTCTACTGCGGCAGAGACGTCATCAAGAATAAATTGTGCGATACGCTTTTCAGTGGCTGTTAACGCCATAAACCGTTCGGTAATGCAGGAGATGATATCGATGCTATAAGCCATAGGAGTATCACTGGTTCGAAGAAGATTGATACTTTGTACCATAAACTGCCGCTATAGAGTGTGACCCTCACAAAAAACGCAAGTTTGCTGCAACAAAAGCAGTGCCGACGCTTTTCCACAGCATAAAGTTTTCCACCACCAGGCCGACAACCAGTGTATCTGTCTAGTGGAAAGAGAAACCATGTTAAAACGTATCAAGATCGTGACCAGCTTACTGCTGGTTTTGGCCGTTTTTGGCCTTTTACAACTGACATCAGGCGGTCTGTTCTTTAATGCCTTAAAGAATGACAAAGAAAATTTCACTGTTTTACAAACCATTCGCCAGCAGCAATCCACGCTGAATGGCAGCTGGGTTGCGTTGTTGCAGACGCGTAACACCCTCAACCGCGCGGGTATCCGCTACATGATGGATCAGAATAATATTGGTAGCGGTTCAACCGTTGCTGAGCTGATGCAGAGTGCCAGTATTTCGCTGAAACAGGCGGAAAAAAACTGGGCGGATTACGAAGCGTTGCCGCGTGACCCGCGTCAGAGCACCGCCGCAGCGTCAGAGATCAAACGTAATTACGATATTTATCACAATGCGCTGGCGGAGCTGATCCAACTGTTAGGTGCAGGCAAAATCAACGAGTTCTTTGATCAACCGACCCAGGGATATCAGGACGGTTTCGAGAAGCAGTATGTGGCTTACATGGAGCAAAACGATCGGCTCTATGATATCGCCGTCAGCGATAACAATGCCTCCTACAGCCAGGCGATGTGGATTCTGGTAGGCGTGATGATCGTCGTACTGGCGGTCATCCTCGCCGTCTGGTTCGGTATTAAAGCCTCGCTGGTCGCGCCAATGAATCGCCTGATTGACAGCATTCGTCATATTGCAGGCGGCGATCTGGTGAAACCGATTGAGGTGGATGGCTCTAATGAGATGGGGCAACTGGCAGAGAGTTTGCGCCATATGCAGGGAGAGCTGATGCGTACCGTCGGTGATGTGCGCAACGGGGCCAATGCCATCTATAGCGGTGCCAGCGAAATCGCCACCGGCAATAACGATCTCTCTTCGCGCACCGAGCAACAGGCCGCTTCGCTGGAAGAGACGGCAGCCAGCATGGAGCAACTGACCGCAACGGTGAAGCAGAACGCCGAAAATGCGCGTCAGGCCAGCCACCTGGCGTTAAGTGCTTCCGAAACGGCGCAACGCGGCGGCAAAGTGGTGGATAACGTGGTGCAGACTATGCGCGATATCTCCACCAGTTCGCAGAAAATCGCCGATATTATCAGCGTAATTGACGGTATTGCCTTCCAGACCAATATTCTGGCTTTGAACGCGGCGGTTGAAGCAGCGCGCGCGGGTGAGCAAGGGCGCGGTTTTGCGGTGGTTGCGGGAGAAGTGCGTAATCTGGCCCAGCGTAGCGCTCAGGCTGCTCGTGAAATTAAAAGCCTGATTGAAGACTCGGTGGGGAAAGTGGATGTTGGCTCTACGCTGGTCGAAAGCGCCGGGGAAACAATGGCGGAGATTGTCAGTGCCGTGACCCGCGTGACGGACATTATGGGCGAAATTGCTTCTGCTTCTGATGAGCAGAGCCGTGGTATCGATCAGGTTGGCTTAGCGGTTGCTGAGATGGACCGGGTAACCCAACAAAACGCCGCGCTGGTGGAAGAATCTGCCGCTGCCGCCGCCGCGCTGGAAGAGCAGGCCAGTCGCCTGACCGAAGCAGTGGCAGTGTTCCGGATTCAGCAACAGCAGCAACAGCAGCGTGAAACATCGGCTGTAGTAAAAACCGTGACGCCAGCTACGCCGCGTAAAATGGCCGTGGCAGATAGCGGCGAGAATTGGGAAACGTTTTAATCGCCATAAAAATGCCCGATAAGCAAAATGTTATCGGGCA
>ERZ791753.975-NODE-975-length-21293-cov-5.092476_pt1 | contig 21293 bp, 31 predicted proteins | sample MGYA00509951_ERZ791753 | MGnify/ENA primary metagenome ERZ791753 (study PRJEB30046, sample SAMN00792026) | human gut metagenome | study: EMG produced TPA metagenomics assembly of the A metagenome-wide association study of gut microbiota in type 2... | reverse complement strand
AATCCTATTGATAGAATATCATAGAAATCTATCAACAGGATTTATCATAGAACCCTTTTTTTATGCACTAGAGCTCAATCATGATCAGATTGAATTCAATCATTTAGCTAATAATATTTTTGATGATCAAGATCGCGTTGAAGAAAGTGAAAACAAGATCATCAGTACCTTGCAAGCTGGTTTAAGTAGTTTTTATGAACAATTAGATCAATTAAAATTGTCGGATTTACTAAAAGATGATGCCTATCAAAATGGCTGCATCGATTGGAATGCACGAAGTTAATGCATCAATAAGCCTACAAGAATTGCACTAAAAACGTCAATTGATGAAGTAAACCGTAAAAGTTAGATACTTTTGCGGTTTTTTTAATTCAAGCAATAACCTCTTAAATTTAATAACTTTTATAAAAAGACTTATAATTGAGTTAAATATAAGTAATAGTTTTAGAAGGCAGGGATTTATATGTGGCAGTCGATTGTTTTCGGAATTATTCTAATAGTGCTTGGTTTGATCGAAGTTCGTTCAACCCTTCATTTTGCTCGATATAATTCAAAACGTAAAAAAGTTATTAATGACTCTTTGATTATTTACTCTGGTATAGCTTTTAGCATTTTATTTATTATCTTTGGCTTGAGTATGATTTTGGGCACAACGACAATCACACATTTCAGTCACACCGCTTATATGGTTATTGGTATTTGCTTGATCATTATTTCAATTTTGGTGTTTGTCCGTGGACGTAAAATTAGTAATAGCCTTAAAAAAGAAGGCGAGACCCACTTCCAAGCAATGCAAGCTTATTGGATCGCAGCACTTGTTTTAATTAGTGGTATTGTTAGTTTATTTAGATAAAAAAGAAAGTCAGAGCATTCAAAAACTGTTCTGACTTTTTCTTTGCAAAAATTAATAACCAGCAAGCCAAAAAATGATCTCTCAAAAAAATAATTAAATAATTTTCGTTTGCTAATATAAAACATGTTTTTCTTATCTTTTTAAAAGTTTTTCTCGACAGCGTTTATTTGCACTTGAAGATAAAAATAACGTCAATTCTTCATAAATGTGAAAGCGGTATAAATGCTTTAATAACAGTATTTTAAGCCGTTGATTGCACCCGAAAATAGTGCTAATTCAGTGCTGATCAGAAATGAAGAAGAACGAGAGGAAAACAAAATGACTAAAATTTATACAGATTACTTCCTTGATGAAGAAGACTTTGACAAAAATCATTTTCACTACAAAAAGCTCAGCATCCCTGATGGTGTTGAAGCTAAGCCTTTAGCAGTGCCACCTGTATTGAAGCCAGATAAAGTATCAGGCAACGATGTTTGGTACACGATTGAATCAATTGAAAGTAAGGTTCAATTGCTGCCAGGTAAAGCAACTAAGACCTGGGGTTACAATGCACCTATTCTTGGTAAAACAATGGTTTTAAAGAGAGGGCAACATGTTCACGTTAAACTAAAGAACAGTTTGCCAGAACTTACTACTTATCACTGGCACGGCATGGAAGTCCCAGGTCCAATCACAGATGGTGGTTGCCACGCACCAGTATATCCAGGTGAAGAAAAAGAGATTGAATTCACTGTTAACCAACCAGCAGCTTTAACTTGGCTTCACGCTCATCCATGTCCATCAACTGCCGCTCAAGTTTGGATGGGCTTAGCAATGGGAGTGGTTGTTACAGATGACCAAGAAGCAAAGTTGCCAATTCCAAAGAACTATGGTGTTGATGAGTTCCCAGTAATTCTGCAAGATCGTACTTACCACAAAGATAACCAACTAGATTATCGTGCTGATTATGATGCAATGGGTATCTTGGGTGAAACTCCATTGATCAATGGTACGATTCGTCCTTATATTAATGTCACTACCCAAAAGGTAAGATTATTATTCTTAGGTGGATCAAATAGACGTGAATGGCGTTTGCACTTTGACGATGATATTGTAATGACGCAAATTGCTGGGGATGATTCCTTCTTGCCACATCCAGTTAAAATGACTAAGATCATGGTTACGCCTGGTGAAAGACTTCAAGTGGTGGTTGACTTCTCAGGCTATCATGAAGGTGATGTCGTAAATCTTTATACTGATGACTTTAAACTCATTGAATTTAGAATTCATAATTTTGAAAAAGACGATTCTGTCATTCCTGACACTTTGTTTGAACCCAAATTACCAGAAGTCGATCCAGATTTGCCTGTTCGCAAAGTTACCATGGATGAACACAACATGATGAATAACAAGCAATTCTCAATGCAAAGAATCGATATGAAGCAAAAGGTAGGGCAAGCTGAATACTGGGATGTAACTAACACTAATACTAAGGAACATGGTATGATTCACCCATTCCACATTCATGGCACCCACTTCACAGTTGTTTCAAGAAATGGACATGAACCATTTCCAAATGAATATGGTTATAAGGACACTATTCCAGTTCGTCCTGGTGAAACGGTTCGTTTAAGAGTCGAATTTCCACTTCTTGGTGTGTTCATGTATCACTGCCACATCATTGAACATGAAGATGCCGGAATGATGGCGCAAATTGAAATCTTTGATCCAGATCATCCTAAGAAATACCACTTAATGGATATGGAGACTTTGACTAAAGCCTTCGCGGAAGAAAAAGGCATTAAGCCAGAGGATGTTTGGATGCCAGGTATGGATACCGAAGGCTGTGGTATGGATGATGCAACAACGGGGGCTAGTCAAAAATGATGAGTGATAATATTTGGGTAAAATTGTTTTTCGTGATTTTATATGCCGCGATGGCATATTTCACTTTCACAGGCAATATGATGATGGGGATGTATTTGATGGCTGGAGGGATGCTATTATCAGCTCTCTTGTCGTTAGTTAGTTCACTTGCTAAATCTAAGAAATAAAAAGGTTGATAGTTAAAATAATAGAAAAGGCATAATTCTTAAAAATGTAAGAATTATGTCTTTTTCTATATAGCAATGGTAAAGAAATAATATAGCTTATTTCTTCACTTTGTCTATTATACAAAATAAAAGTAAGGAGTTGATATTATGACTATGGAAAAAGAAAAGATAAGTCAAGTAAACTTTAAAATGCCAGAGAAAGATAAGAAAGAAGTAACTGCTATATTTAAATATTATGGTTTGGACTTAAGCACAGGAATTAAAATGTATTTGAAAGAAGTTCAGCATACAAAGAGTATTCCTTTAACTTTAAAGTCAGTGACGGAATTAGATAGAGCTATAGCAGAGGCAGATCGTGGTGACTTTGCAGGCGAGTTTGATTCACTTGAAGATTTTAATAAGGCTTTTGATAAGGAAATAAAGAATGAAAATTAAATACACTCCATCATTTATTCGATCTGCTAAAAGATACAGTAAGAAAAATTATCCAATGGATGAAGTGAAGAAATGTGTTGCAGCAATTGTCAAGAATGATAAAAAGTTTCTTGTAAAGCATAAAGATCATTCTTTATCAAAAAATGTTAGAGAATTACATATAGACAGGCAATATAACGATGATTGGTTAATGTATTACCGATTTAATAAAAACAAATCAACTTGAATTTATTTTACATAATAATTAATATTGTAATTTTTATTTGATAAACAAATATCTTAAAATCATCAAAATCCATAAGTGAGCAGGGTAGATGATATAGAAGAAATATTTGGTATTTACCACGTTGACCATTATAAAGCCAAATAAATGGCAATACAGAGATCATCATCCATTCGCTATCAAAAGTTAATGCAGAGTATAAACCTGTTTTGGTTTGAATTCCTGTCATCACGGCTTTAATGAATAAGAGCAAACACCAAACGAAGATGCCGATTGATTGAGCCGTAGGCTTGTGATAGCCAAAGTAGAAGATGAGTAGAACCGGCCACAGGTAAACGCCGCCTTCAAAGATTAAAGTAGGACGATCGCTAGGATTAAGTAATAGATCTTGTGCTTATTTTCTCTGAATAATTCAAGCAACCACATTACTCCAAGGTACAGAGCTAATGTTTACCAAAATATTATTTCCTTCGAGAATCGAATAAATCGTCATTTTGTGGGTTACTGGATCAACATTATGAAAGGCCAAGTTGATAATTATTTCACCAGCCCAGGTAATCGCTGCAGCTTCAAGTATTCTAATCAGGTATCTCTTTCGACTTGATGTGTGAGAATCCCTCGACTAACATGTAAACGAATAGTGGTGTGACAAAGCGGGCAATCAAGCTAAACCATGCGGGCCACACACCTAAGAAGAGGTAAGAATAAATATGATCAAAGATCATGAAAAAAACTGCGATCAGCTTTAATTGATTGCCATCAAGACTAAAATTTTGTTTTCTCATAAGACTCCCTTTCTCAAATGATTTTAAATTATACTAGATAAAATATAGTAATAGCAATATGCAAATAATATTTTAAGACACTTAAATAATTTTTACTAATTGTGTTGACAATTAGTAAGCAGAGAACTACACTTACTTATGGTTAATAGCTTACTTATTAAAAGTGTTCGGGAAAGGAGTACAAACATGTTGAATTTAACTGCTAACAATCAAGTTGTTAATGTATGTTGTCAATGCTGTCAACTTTCTTTGTCATGCAGAAAATTCAGCATACCGTACTTCAATAATTAATAACGCTATATTCTTGTAATTAGTAATTAAAGACCTACGATCTAAGCTGAATTTAGATTTCGTAGGTCTTTTTGTATTGTTTGGAGGTTTTTTAATGAATTGGAATGTTATCCAGCAGGCAATGCCTGTGTTTATGGCCGGGTTCAGGTTAACACTTTGGCTATCATTAGTCGGAATCATCGGTTCAATCATAGTGGGAATTATCGCCAGTCTATTTCAATATTTTAAGGTGTCAGTTTTAAGTCAGATATCTACGGCTTATGTAGAACTCGCTAGAAACACGCCATTGTTGATACAACTATTTTTCTTGTATTATGCTTTTCCAATTTTGGGTTTGAAGATGTCCGCAGAAGTTTGCGGCATTATCGGATTAATCTTTTTAGGTGGAGCATATATGGCAGAAGGTTTTACCGGTGGCTTTAATGGTGTGACTAAGAGTCAAATTAACAGCGGCAAAGCATTAGGCATGAATCGCTTGCAACTAGCTAGATACGTCGTTTTCCCACAAGGTCTGGCACTCAGCGTACCTGCACTAGCTGCCAACATTATCTTTTTAATTAAAGAGACCTCAATCTTCTCAGTAATTGCAATTCCAGAGTTGACTAACACAGCGATGGACTTGATCGGGATGTATTACCGTTCCAATGAATACTTATTCATGCTGGTAGTCGCATATGCAATTATTTTAATTCCATTAATTTTGATTTTGAATTGGTTAGAAAAGAGAGTTCGTTATGGTGCATTCGGGAATTAATGTTTTATTTGAGGGAACCAATCTGGCGCGACTATTTGCTGGATTGTGGGCATCAATTTGGATTGCTGTCGTTTCATTGCTTATTGGTTTAGCCCTAGGAACCATCTTCGGTATTCTGCGTACGATGCATAATAAAGTTGTTCGTTTTATTTTGCGACTATACCTTGAATTCTTCAGAATAGTTCCAACTATCGTTCTGCTTTACTTGGTTTATTACATTTTGCCAAGAACATTTCATGTTAACTGGTCCGCAACCTGGATGGCAGTTCTAGCATTTTCATTATGGGTGGCAGCTGAATTCAGTGATATCGTTCGCGGAGCACTTGAATCAGTACCAAAGAGTCAACGTGAATCAGGACTTGCACTTGGCTTAAGTAATCTTCAACTATTTAGGTATGTTTTATTGCCACAAGCAGTTAAATTAGAGCTTCCAGCAACGATTAATTTGGCAACTCGTGTCATTAAGACGACCTCACTTTTGATGGTGATCAATATTATGGAAGTAATTAATGTGGGCCAGCAGATTATCGAAGCTAACAATCAGAAGTACCCAACAGGCGTCTTTTGGATTTATGGTTTCATCTTCATTTTGTATTTCATTTTAGATTATCCATTATCAGCTTGGGCAAAGCGTTTAACAGCAAATAGAGATTAGGTGTAATTATGACAGAAGAAATTTTAAAGGTAGAACATTTAGATAAATATTACGGTAATTGGCAAGCCTTACATGATATCAACTTTAATCTTAAAAAAGGTGAGGTGCTAACTCTTCTTGGACCGTCTGGTTCAGGTAAAAGTACGCTGCTCCGCACTTTGAATGGACTAGAGGATTATCAAAAGGGCAGTATCTATTTCCACGATAAGAAGATCAATCCAACTACTAAAGAGTGGCAATTGCTTAGACAAAAGATCGGCATGGTTTTCCAGAGCTATGATCTTTTCCCTAACTTAACGGTGATGGAAAACATTTTGCTTGCTCCAGTTAAGGTGCAAAAGCGACAGGAAGATGAGGTTAGAAAGCAGGCTGAGGAGTTGCTTGAGCGGGTAGGGATGCAAGATTATGAAAATTCCTATCCAAGAGAATTATCCGGTGGTCAAAAGCAAAGAGTTGCGATCGTTAGAGCGATGGCCATGAATCCTGAGATTTTGCTTTTGGATGAAATCACTGCATCCCTCGACCCCGAAATGGTTCGCGGCGTGCAAGAAATCGTCGAGCATTTATCAAACCGAGACCATATGACCATGATCGTCGTTACTCACCAAATGAATTTTGCTGAGAAAATTGCGGATGAAGTGCTCTTCCTTGAAGATGGCAGGATTCTTGAAGATACACCGGGAAAAGATTTCTTCAAGAATCCACAAACAGCGCGTGCGCGTGAGTTCTTAGATAGTATGGACTTCTAATGGAGGACGCAAATGAAAGATAAGAATATTTTTAATTGGATCATTAGCGTTCTAGCCATCATTTTAGTCGTCGTTTCTGCTTATTTTGGCTTTACGCAAAAAGGACTAAATAGTGGTACTTTAGCTAGTCGCTGGAGTAGTCAAAATGGTGTTTCTGAAATCAAACGTCGTGGTTATATCAGAGTGGCCGTTTTTGGCGACCTGCCACCATATGGTTGGGTTAATTCCGACGGTAAGCGTGTAGGTTACGATGTCTACTTGGCTCGCCGTATGGCTAAGGACTTAGGCGTAAAAATCAGATTTGTCCAGGTTAACGCCAACAACCGTGTAGATACCTTGAATTCAAATAAAGCTGATATCGTTTTGGCTAACTTCACAGTTACACCAGAAAGAAAAGAAGTCGTTGATTACGCTAAGCCATACATGAAAGTTTCAGTTGGGGTAATTTCACCAAAGAGTGCACCAATTAAGTCGGCTAGTCAGTTGAAGAATAAAAAGTTGATCGTCACTAAGGGTACGACTGCAGAAAATTACTTCACAAAGCAAGGCAATGTCAACTTGTTAAAATTTGACTCAAAGACGCAGCAATTCAACGCGCTTAAAAATGGTCGCGGGGCAGCATTAGCCGATGATAACTCATACCTCTATGCTTGGGTAAAGCAAAATCCTAAGTACACCGTTGGTATTAAGAGTATTGGACCTAAGCAATACATCTCGCCAGCTGTCAAGAAGGGGAACCGCTCACTACTTCGCTGGGCTAATCGAGAAATTACCAAGTTAAATAAGGAAAGCTTCTTTGTCGAAGATTACAACAAGGAATTAAGACAATACTTTGGTAAGGATATCAAGCCAACAGATATTATTTTGAAGCAGGGTAAGTAAACTAAAAGGGAATACACCAATTAATTTGGTATATTCCTTTATGTATGGTGTGCTAATCTAATCATAAGAAGATTTTGAAAGGAAGATTTATGACTACGATTTATTTAATGCGCCATGGCCAGACTTACTTTAACTTATGGCATAAGATCCAGGGTTGGGTTGATTCGCCTTTGACTGAAGAAGGGATTAACCAAGCAAAAGAAATGGGCCGCTATTTTAAAGAAAACAACATTCATTTTGATAAAGCTTATGCATCAACTGCTGAAAGAGCATCTGATACTTTGGAACTTGCTACAGATCATCAACTGCCTTATAAACGTTTAAAGGGATTGAAGGAAGAATACTTCGGTTCATTTGAAGCAGAAGATGAGCGTTTGAATCCACCTGTTCCTTATGGTGACTTCTTCGTGAAGTATGGTGGAGAAAGTACAGATCAGGTTCAAAAGAGAATGCTTGATACGATGACGAAGATTGGTAGAGAAAACAAAGAAAATGAAAACGTCCTAGTGGTTTCTCATGCAGGTGCAATCTTTAACTTTCTTGTCGCCGTTGGTATCGATATTGAAAAGGTCTTTAAAATTGGTTTTACCAATGCATCAGTTGCTAAGATTGAGTTTAAAGATGATCAATTTAAACTGATTTCAATTATCAATAAAAAGGCCGATCAGTTTGAAGAAACTCAAATTTAATTAATAAAGAGATAAAAGGGATAGAAATATGTTATTGAGTATCTTTAGTGACGGAAATTGGCTTTTCCCACTTTTAGTTCTTTTAGCTTTATTAGGAACTGGAGAATATATAGCTAAAAAGAAAAATATGCCGAAGATCGACAAAATCATCAATATTACTGGCTATGTAGTAATGATCGGTTTGCTGATTATCTATTGGATCTTGTATTTTATTACACCCAAAGATGTATCACTATATAATGTTTTGTTAGTAACGATACTTACATTTTATATTGTCAGTGATAAAGTATTAGAACATTTCAAAGATCGATTAAAGTCGAAATATGGAAAATTAAAAGTTACAATTTCAACTATTTATATCTTGCTTATTGTTGCACTAATTTTTGTCGGTTCCCGCTTCTTTTAGCCGGATCACATTTTTCTATGGTAGGCTGGATTATCACTGTAATCATCGCGTTTATTTTTGGAGTAGTGGCCTTCATAGGTGAAAGCCACAATAATTAAGAAAAAGAGTCAGTACAAAAATACTGACTCTTTTCTGTTATATAAAATTTATTTATCTTCTGTAGTTTCTTTGCTCATTCTCTTAAGTTGCTTTTGCGCAGACACTTGTCTGCATTTTTCTTTAACGCCAACTGCTTGCTTAATCTTAGGACATTTTCTGAGAATACTCATTCGATAACCCAGAGTAGTAGCTACAGTCAATACCCAAACAAACCATTCAGTATGCCAAAACATAAAGACGGCAGTAGACGCATCCTTAAGCAAATCGATTACTAGATCGGATGAGACAGATTCGGTGTTCACATGTTTGCCAAAATAAATTTGGATTCCGATATTAATCACAAAAATGAAAATCCAACCGACTAAGTATGGCCAATTTCTCTTAATTTTGATTATCGGTCTACCATATTTATCAGTTTCACCATTGTCTTGAATACTTACACCGCGTGCTTGCAGCCAACCGATGAATACACCAAGGATTAAAAGCAAAACAGTTAGTAAAACTTTTTGCCCATTCATATCCTTATCAATGGATAAAAGCATCATGATCAAAGAATAGACTGGCAGAATCACCATTTCTTTGCGCGTGATCTTTTCGTATTCGAAAGTACCCTTAATAAATGGACGCAGTAACAAAATAAGTAAAATTATTAGCCACATTTTTTCCTCCACGTGTATAATGAACTAAAAATATTATAGTAAAAAGATATCGAAATGAGGGATAGATTTTGAGAATCAACGTTTTACAACATACATCTAATGAAGGTCCAGGTTCAATTGAAAAATGGGCTAATGAACACAACGCCGAATTTTACGTATATCATCCAGCTACTTTTGGCAAGTTGCCAACTGCAGATGAAACCGACATGTTGGTAATCTTGGGCGGACCAATGAGTCCTAACGACGACTTCCCATGGATCAAGCAAGAAAGAGAATTAATCAAGGAATTAGCCAAAGAACACAAGCCAATGTTCGGTGCTTGCTTTGGTGCACAACAAATTTCCATGGCCTTTGGCGGTGAAGTTTCAGATGCTAAATATAAGGAAGTAGGTTGGACTCCTGTATATTTGAAGAATCATGAAATTCCAGACATCCCTGACAAGTTGACTGCTTTGCACTGGCACCAACAAATGTTTTCAATTCCAGAAGGTGGCAAGTTGTTGTTCTCAAGTGACTTGCTTGAAAACCAAGGCTTTTTATTAGGCGACAACATCGTCGGTTTGCAATTCCACTTTGAACCAATGGAAGACAACTTACGTGAAATTGCCATTAATGATAGTTCATACCCAGATGATAACAACGCTTTGAAGCAAAACGCTAGTGAGATCATTGCACATGGTGTGCCAGCAGAAAACAAGGATGTAATGTTTGCAATTTTGGATTACATTACTAGATAGTACTTGAAGGAGATATTTTCTATGACTAAAATTGCAATTATTGCGAACAATAGGGAAAAACGCAGAATGTATTTAAGAAATTGCGAGAAGCAATTGAAGCTTCGAGTGTTCTCCAAATTGATGATGAAAATCCTGATATAGTTATTGCCATCGGTGGCGATGGAACCTTGATGTCAGCTTTTCATAAGTATTTTGATCAGATCGATCATATTGGTTTTGGTGGTATTCATACTGGTCAGCTAGGTTTTTATACTTGGCATGAATTAACAATTGAGGAAATCAAGACATGGGGGAGTAAGCATGAACCAACAACCATTCATCTTAGACTTTGATAAAAATCATCATGCAGTACTTGAGCCAGATCATGACCAAGCACCGTTTCATTTTCATTCACGTTTACTTTATGCATTCGTGCCAAAAGAAGAAATAGATTCATTCTTAGATAAGCATCTGCACCGCACCATAGGAATGTTTGATACTATTTCTTTTACTCCAAAGGTTTATGAAGTCGAAATTAATAGTGAACTTTTCACTCTATGTCAAGCACCATTGGGAGCACCTGCGGCAACTCAACTTTTAGACTGGTTAATAAGTTATGGTGTTAAGGAAGTTTTAGCGGTAGGAAATGCGGGTGCATTAGTAGACCTACCAGAAAATACCATGCTTTTACCTAATCGTGCAATACGCGATGAAGGTACTTCTTTTCACTATATGGAACCAGGGCAGTTCATTGACTTGAACGCTCAATTTATTAAAAGAGTAGAGGAACAACTTAATAAGTTAAATCTTAAATATGATGAGATAACGACTTGGACAACAGATGGTTTCTTTAGAGAAACTCCTAAGAAGGTCGCACAGTTTCGTCAACTAGGTGCAAGCACAGTAGAAATGGAATGTGCTGCATTGGCTGCTTGTGCTCAATTTAGAAAAGTTGATTTTACGCAAATATTATTCACTGCGGATACACTAGCCGATATGGATAATTATGATGAACGCGATTGGGGCAGCGCTTCACACACAGCAGGTTTAGAGATTGGATCACAAATTTTGACGCAAATTTAGTTTATTATTAGTACATAACCTAACGAAAGAGTAAATGAAATGCTGAAAAACATAATTTTTGACTTTGGAAATGTATTAATTGACTACGATCCTGATAAGATCATTGACCACTATGACGTAAATGACGAAGAACGTGCTATTTTTAAGAAAAACATCTTTGGTTCAAAAGAATGGCTTGAAGTGGATGCAGGAAGGATAACTGAAGATGAAGCTACCGATATATTCAAGAGAGAACTCCCAGCAGAATTGCAACCCAAGATTGAAAAGATTATGACCACTTGGCCTGAAGAAGTGATCTATTTTCCTAAAATACTAGCTTTCATGAAGGATATGCACCAAAAGGGGTATCACTTGTTTGCTTTATCCAACACGGGGATGCGGTTTGCTAATTATCTAATGAGCACCGATTATGGCAAATATTTCGAAGGTGAAGTTTTTTCAGCAGCTGAAAAGTTGATGAAGCCAGATCCTAAAATTTATCAAATTCTGCTCAATAGATATCAGTTAGTCCCTGATGAATGCCTCTTCATTGATGATCGTCCGGAGAATACGGAAACTGCTCAGAAGTTGGGGATGCATGTCTTTACTTTTAATATTAAGAAGCTTCCTGAGTTGAAAGAATATATAAATGAATTGAAATAATATTTAAAGTCGTCATGAAGACGGCTTTTTTAATTGCCTTTAAAAATGGGGGGATTAAAATAAAAGCATAACTGTAAATTCATAGAGAATGATTTATATGAAGAAAAACAAGATTATATTAGCCTCAGTTGCAGCTTTAATGGCTGTAAGTCCAATGCTTTCATTTGGCTCACAGGCTCACACAGTTCAAGCTGCAGATACCAATGATACAAATAAGATGATTATGCACACCGCTGTTGCTTATGATAAAGATGGCAACAGCACTGGCGTAAAATATAATGCATTTAGCTATGCTAGATTAGTAGCTTGCCCTGTAAAGATTGGTGATGGCATTTATTATAAAGTTGCCGATAAAGATCAATATTTAAAGGCTACTAACATTGACGGTGTAACTAGAAGAATTACACATAACACTTACATCTACAGTACTTCTACACGTCGTACTAGTTACCAAAATAGATGGAAGTTGTACAGAGGTCAGACAATCACTACTTATGGTGGTTCTTACAGATTTAAGAATGGCAAGCACTGCTTCAGAGTAGGCGGTCCAGCTAAGCAATACGTTAAATCATATAACTTAGGACCAGTTATTAGAGCCAACACCACAATGGCTCCAAATAGCAATAATACTTCATCAAATACCACTACTAACAAGCCAACTGACAACACAACAACCAATAATACTCAACCAGATAAAACTAATGTAACTGTAACTGCTAGAGTTGCCAACCTTTGTGTAGAAGTACCTGATAAAGATATGGTCCAACCTTCTGGAAAGACAGCTAAAATGGGAGATAAGTTTGTAGTTGACCGCCTAGAACAAGGAACACGTGCTGGTACTGGACGAGACGGTGATGATGACTGGGAATTAGCCATTTACCATATCAAAGGTACAAACTACTGGATTTATAATTATGCTGTTAAAGCAGCTAAAGATATTTACCATGCTGACGGTACTGTAATTAACTTTAATGGTGATCGCCCTCGGAAACAATCTGGACGTTTTAAGGTTGATAAATTACTTTATCTTTGGGTTCCAAGTGAAAACAAAGCAGAATTATTCTATCATTTAGTTGATAATTCTGTAGAAGGTAGCAAGGGTAGCCTTAACTTTACTGATGGCTATGTAAAAGCTAGTGATGTTAAATTTGACACTGACAGCGTTGCTTTAACACCATCAAACACAGCTGCTGAAGCAGAAGCTGCCGCAAAGAAGTAAATATAATATAAAATCTCGAATAAGCGTAAGAGAGTCTGATAATGTCAGGCTCTTTTTGCTAGGGCAAAAAAACACCGATGACCTTCACTAAAAAGATCGTCGGCGTTTTCATATCTATTATCTTAAAGCATACTATGCTTTTTCATTCTTTCTTCAAAGATGCCATTAACCAAATCAGTCATTTCTTGTTTTTGACTATCAGTTGGTTCACCATCTTCAAATGCCTTGTATAACTCTGAATGTTCTCTAGCAATTAACTTGCAAGTATTATCAGTAGCATGCTTTCTAAAGATCTTTGGAATTTTCTTCAAATATTCTGGTTTAACTAGAGCAATAATTTTCTCGTTAGTTGTCATTACACTAACCTCCAAATAAAGTTAAAAAATATTTTAAACTTAACACTTTAATCTTTCAACCTATTTCTTCCATTTAAAAGAGAAGAGCTTCTTCTTATTTTCTTTATCTTTAAAATGCTTTTTAACCTTCGGAACCACTTCATTACCGTAGATTTCAATTGCCTTCATAATATCTTCGTGTGGCATAGAAGCAATTGGTAAATGCAAGTAGAAACGAGTCAACCCCAACGTTTCCATCATTCTGATAATCTTATTTGTTACAGTCTCACTATCACCAACAAACATTACACCATCATCGGCAATACCTTCAAGATATTGGTCATAAGTCATCCCAGTCCAATTTGGTCGTTCCTTACTGATCGCATCAACAAGTAACTTAGTTGGGTAGAAGTATTCCTTGATTGCTTTGTCTTTATCATCACTTAGCCAGCCCCATGAGTGAGCCGCAATTGGCATTTTACTTAAATCTTGTCCTGTTCTTTCCGCAACTGCTTTGTAAAGTTTGATCAAAGGTGCGAAGTGTTCCATCTTGCCGCCGATAATTGCATAAACGATAGGTAAGCCCATCTCAGCTGCACGAATCGTTGACGCAGGGCTACCGCCAGTAGCTAGTGAGATTGGTAAAGGCTTCTCGATACCAATATGATCTACCTTAGGTGTGAATTTGCCACCAGGCCAATTCAGAATTTCGTTTTTGTTTATTGCTAACAAACATATCCAGCTTTTCTTTGAACAAGTCATTATAATCATTTAAATTATAACCAAATAAGTCAAAAGCTTCAGTGAATGAACCGCATCCAGCCATGATTTCGATTCGACCAGGAGCAATAGTATCCATTGTGGCGTATTGCTCATAAACTCTGATTGAATTAATCGTTGGCAAGTTGGTCGTTGCACTAGAAAGATGGATTTGCTTTGTCTTTGAAGCGGCCATTGCTAGAACTATCTCAGGTGCAGAGACTGCGAAGTCTTTTCTGTGGTGTTCACCAATTGCATAAGCACCAATGCCTAATTTATCTGCTAAAACTATTTCATCAACTAAATCTCTAATTCTTTGGTCATGACTGATTGCCTTGCCAGTCTTTTCAAGTGGGGTTGTTTCTCCAAAAGTTGAAATACCTAATTCTACATTCATGGTAGGTCACTCCTTTAAATTTTTTTTTAAGAATATTGCTAGCTTACTTTTAGTAACTAAAAATATCATGTGTTTTTAAAAAAGACAACTACCTGTTTAATTCATGAATGAGGCCAATAAAAAACGCGCCAGAACTAATTTCTGGCGCACTTTTATTATTTTAAGTTAGCGCTGATACAAAACTCTGACTTTCATACCAGCGTTGAAGATGCCAACTACCGCACTGCAAAGAGCAACAATAAATAAACTTGGGTTAAGCAAACTGATTGCATAACCAATCAATAAACTACTTACTATCCAACCAATCAAGTTCATTTTATTAATTGAATTGTACTGGGGCTTGTTGGAGGTAATGGCAATAGTGATACCGATATAGAAGAGAAGCATCCCGCCATACAAACAAGAAATCGCAAACAATGAATTAGCTTCTTTTTCACTAATAAACTTCAATGAGACAGTGATCAGGCTCAGGCCAAACAAAATAAAGTAGTGAAGATAGATTAATAAATTACCAGTTTGTCCGGTCTTCTTTTCTTCAATTAAGTGATCGAACTCTGCGATGTAAGCAAAGAATAAGCTAGCAACAGTAAAGAAGACAAAAATTGAGTTGCTTGGCTTAAAGTAATCAGCAATACCAATGATCGTCTCACCAAACGTAATAATGATCAGCAAAGTCAATCTTTCAAGTAAGTGAGAGAAGATAATCGGATGCTTCTTAGTATATTTACCTGTAAAGCTTGGTAAGATCCAGCTGATGATTATCCCAAAAAGGCAACTAATCTGGCCCAACCAGCATTTGAAAGACCACCAATCAATAAAGTCAAAGTTCTAAATAACAAAATTCCACTGAAAACTTTGGCGATATCTTTATCGGCTTGATAATCTGCTTTGAAATAAACAATCAAATACTGTAAAAGTAGGGTGAGTGATAAAAGACTAGCAGCCATAAAGAATGTAGTCATATTTTCGGAACTGGTATTGCCAAATGAATTTGTCATGTAGAGTAAAATCATCATATCAACAAAGTAAAAGGCAATATCCGTCCAGCTTGATGAGCCAAATCTATTGGTAAAAACGGATTGAACCATCCAAGAGTTAATGAACACGATGACAACTACTGCAAAAATCAAAAATGAAATTGGTGAAACTGTCCCATGACTCAAATGGTGAATTAGACTTGTTGCTTGCGAAATCATGTAAGCAAACACCAAGTCATAGAACAGTTCAATCATCGTGACACGTTTGGTCAATTGGGGCATATCTATCATTTCCTTTCCTATTTTTTATAATAATTATAATTGACCATCTGAGCAGACAGAAGCATTTATTCATTAAAATAATAATTGCTAAAGCCTATGATTTTATTAGTTTTAAATAATTGCTACCAAGTAGTAGAATGACAAGTGTTAATACAAAATTGAGTTATAGAAAGGCACAAAAAATGTGTACATCAATTTGTTATAGTCCAAGTGATCACTATTTTGGTAGAAATCTTGATTATGAAATTGCTTATGGTCAAAAGGTAGTTATCGTACCAAGAAACTATGAATTTGAATACAGAGAATTGCCAACGCAAAAGTCTCACTACGCTTTTATCGGTGTTTCCGTGGTTAATGATGATTATCCACTTTTATGTGATGCTATTAATGAAAAGGGGCTGGGTATTGCTGGTTTAAACTTCCAAGGTCCTAATCACTACTTCCCAAAGATGGAAGGTAAGAAGAATATTACTTCTTTTGAATTAACGCCATATTTGTTAAGCAACTGCGAAACTACCGATGATGTTAAGGAAATCTTAGCTGATGCAAGTATTTTAAACGTTAGCTTTTCAGATAATTTACCTGTAGCTGACTTGCACTGGATTTTAAGTGATAAATCTGGCAAGAGCATCGTAGTTGAATCCACTAAGTCAGGTTTGCACGTTTACGACAATCCAGTTCATGTTTTAACTAACAATCCTGAATTTCCAGATCAATTGATCAAGTTGAGTGACTATGCCGATGTTACTCCACATAATCCTAAGAACACTTTAGTTCCTAATGTCGATCTCAACTTGTACAGTAGAGGTCTTGGTACTCACCATTTGCCTGGTGGTATGGATTCAAGTTCTCGTTTTGTTAAAGTCGCTTTCGTTTTGTCACATGCTCCTAAGGGGAAGGATGAAGCAGAAAACGTAACTAACTACTTCCACATTTTGCATTCTGTTGAACAACCTAAAGGCTTGGATGAAGTAGAAGACAATCGCTATGAATACACTATGTATTCTGATTGTATGAACTTGGATAAAGGCATTTTGTACTTCACTACTTATGACAATAACCGGATCAATGCAGTAGATATGCATAAGGCAGATTTGGATTCAAAGGACTTGATTTGCTACGACTTGTTCAAGAAACAAGATATTGAATATATGAATTAGATTGAAAAGAGAGAATTCGAAAATGAATTCTCTTTTTTTATTCTGCTTTTGTTTGATATCTAACAAAAGCAGATCTATTATATGTTAGACACCTAACACAAATGAAGGGAGTAGTAAATGGAACCGATAAAGAAATTAGTTAAACAGGCAATAACACAAATTGAACGAGAACGTGATCACTTTGCCACTAGTTTAAACATTACTGGCACGCAAATGTCCGTTATTGATTATTTATCAAATATGCCTAATTACACGGCTAGTCAAAATGAAATAGAGCAAGAATTCGATATTCGTCGCTCCACAACGACCATCATGGTCCAAAGAATGGAGAAGAGAGGGTTAATTGAGCGAATTGCTAGTCCAGATGATAAAAGACAAAAATTAGTTAAATTAACACAGAAAGCTCAAGCTTTAGTTCAAAAAATTCATGAGTATATGAAGCAAGATGATTTGAAACTAAGAGCTAACTTTACTGATGAAGAATTAGAAATTACTAGAAAGGTGTTGAACGTAATTAAAAATGGTTAAATCAAGTGATAAAATTCCTGCAAAAGTTTTTGCAGCGATAGTTGCGACAGGATTAATGTCATTCTGTGGGGTTATCGTTGAAACATCCATGAACATTGCCTTTCCCACATTGATGAGGGAGTTTGGTGTTTCAACCAATGTCATATCATGGATGACATCAATTTATCTATTGGCAATTTCAATTATTGTGCCAATCTCTGCGATTTTAAAAAGTAGTTATAAAACGAAAAATTTGTTTTTAACAGCTAACGTTTTATTTCTGCTAGGACTTATCGTTGATGCAATTGCGCCATCATTTGTTTTCTTACTCTTAGGTAGAGTAATTCAAGGAATTGCAACAGGGATTGCCTTACCACTAATGTTCAACATCATTTTGGAACAAGTTCCTAAGTCAAAGATTGGGACAATGATGGGCGTAGGCAACTTGATCACGGGCGCTGCTCCTGCACTAGGACCAACTTTTGGTGGGATCGTCATCAACAGCTGCTGCAATCCTTTTGGTTAAAAGAACTAAGAAGCTGGAGCATCCCTTACTCAAACTAGACTTACTCAAAAATAAATACTTTGCCGCAACAGTACTTGGCTTCTTCTTGATCCAAATGATCTCACTCGGTAATGCCTTCTTATTACCAAACTACATTCAATTAACCAACAACAGTACTGCAATGACTGCCGGACTATTAGTTTTGCCAGCAGGTGCAGTCGGTGCAATCATGGGACCAATTGGTGGTAACTTACTTGACAAGCACGGTGCAAGAAACGTAACTTTAGCAGGCTTTTACCTGATGATCTCTGAGTTAGCCATTTTTGCCATTTTCTCTAGAAACATGTCCAACATTTTCATCATGTTAGTCTACATCTTATACATGGGTGGAATGGGCATGATCCTTGGCAATGTTATGACTTATGCTCTTAGCCGTATTGATAAAAAGTGGGTTACCCAAGGTAATGCTATTTTGAGTACTGTTCAACAATTCGCTGGTGCCGTTGGTACTTCAGTTACTTCCGCAATCGTTGCCGTGAGCCAAAATGCGTTTCATTCAAAGGCTGGTATGCCAACTGCCATTGGTACACAGCACGCCTTTATCTTTTTACTGATTGTAGCAATTATTATCTGGGCTTTATTCTTTAAATATGTTAAAGATAAGCATTAATACTTTTTCAGTGTAGTAAAATATAGCTAAATTGTTTTGAAATGGAGATAGAAATGAGAACAAAATTTAAAGTTGCTATAGCTGCTGCACTGTTGGCAATGCCTGTTGCTACTATAGTTCATCCAGTTGATGCGGCAACTAAGGTCACTGTCGTAAAACTGAAGAAGTCAGATTTTCAACCATATAGGGATCCTGCTGATATGCGTAAAATGACAGGAACTTACTGGAAAAAATCTAGTGAAACTAAGAAAGCATATCCCAATTTGCGCAAAGTAAAGAACTTGAATTTGCGCGTGTCTATCCTGGGCAATCGTACTTATGTCAGAAGCGGTAAGAAAGTTCTTTATACCATGTATAGTTCTGCTGGTAGAATTGTGAACGGTAAAAGTTTAACGCCAAGAGGAACTTACCACACTAATGCATATCATCCACATCGTTTCTCAGAAGCATTATATCCAGTAGGTTGGATTGGTCAATTGTACTTGTTCCACTCAGTGCCAACGCATGAATGGTCAAACGAGTTTGTAGCAAGCGAAACTCATAAGTTGGGGAGAATGCCCGCAAGTCACGGGTGTATTCGTTTGTCGGTGAGGGATGCAAAGTGGCTTCATGATCATGTGCCATATCATACTAAGGTAGAAGTTCATTACAAGTAAGGATAAACAAAATGTGGGTAGTTTTACTTATAAATACACTAGTAGCAGCTTTTTTAGCTTTCTTCAGTTTTAGAAATAGGCATGAAGCATTTAATTTATTCAACGCTGGCATAGTTTTCATCGTCTTTGGTCTGGTTTTATTAATTAGTGCAATTCCAGTTTTTAAAGATTTCGATACATCATCAGTGTTGATGTTTACTGCAGGTCTTTTGCTTATTGTAGGAATTATTATGCTTATTGTTAGTTGGGTAACCAAATCAGAAAGAGCAGTCAGGATAAAAGACATTGCTGTTACTCTAGCAGTCGCAGCAGTTTGTTCGATTTATCTTATTCGAAACTTGAGTATGATAAACGTGATCGTGCCTGAGCTGGCAATGTTCTTGGCGATAGCCTTGTTTGCGGTTGGTTTGAATAAAAATTAACCTGAATATAAAAATAAACCCGTCTCAATATGCTGAGACGGGTTTTGATTATTTCAATCGTTTACTATCCATTCGCTTAACCACATAAAGGACAGGTAAACCAATGACTACAATGCTAACAAATAACAATACACCAGCAGGATCGTTGAACAATTCACTGATTAGTACAAAAAGACCACCAGCGATTGCAACAATTGGTACTAAAGGATAAAGAGGCGTACTAAATGGTCGCTTGTTGTTTTTCTTCCTTAGAATGAAAATACCGAAGAAGGTCATCAAGTAGAAGCAATAGATAGTGAATACACATAAATCTGAAAGGTGATCCGGATCAAAGAAGAGCATCATAATTGTGGCAAGAATGATGATGAAGACCGTGGCGATGATTGGTGATTTTCCTTTTGGAGTTACGTATGAAAGAAGACGTGAAAATGGTAAGTCGCCACGACGTGCCATCGCGTAAACAATTCTAGGGAAAGTAATGATCTTTCCGTTCAAAGTCCCCATCATCGAAATGATGATTCCAATTGAAAGAAGTTTACCACCGATTTCACCAAAGGCCTTAGTTGCAAGATATGAAGTGGTGTTTTCACCGAGACTATGAATCATATTAGCAGGAATAAATCTAAAGATACCAATAGTGATCAAAGTATAAATTACTAATACAGAACTAATACCTAAAATGATTGCCTTAGGAAGTAATTTTTGCGGATTTTTCATTTCGCCACCTAAGTTAGCGATCAGAATCCAACCATCATAACCAAATAAGGTTGCTAAAACTGCAACACCAAAACCGCCAGTTGAACGGTTAACTTCGCTGACTGTTTGGCCCAATGCATCTTGATGACCCCAGAACAAACCAAAGATGATAATCGCCGCAATAGGAATCATTTTGCCGATTGTCGTGATTACCGAAAAGGCTGCAGCAACGTTGTTTTCTAAAAAGTTCATCAAGCCAATGGCGATAATCGTAATCAATGCAACGGGGATGCGCCATTTTGCGTCAATACCAAACAAGTTGGTGATCATGATACTCATAAAACCAGCCACGGAAGCAATGATCGCCGGACCGTAGACAATAACTTGCATCCAACCGGCCAAGAAACCGCAAATTCGGCCATACAGATTCTCGACATAGACATAAAGTCCACCAGTATATGGCATTTGTGCACCGATTTCAGCAATCGTTAATCCAGCGGTTAAGGTGATGACACCACCGAAAATCCAGGCGGCAATCGCCATGGTGGATGACCCGGCACTGTCTAGAATAGAAGCTTGTTTGAAGAAAATTCCGGAACCGATGATAGTCCCAATCACAATTGAAATTGCTGAACCAAAGCCTAATGACCGCCTGAGCTCGTTATTTTCTTTTTCCATAAAAGATACCCTCCTTAAAACAAAAGGTTCTATGATAAATCCTGTTGATAGATTTCTATGATATTCTATCAATAGG
>ERZ791753.927-NODE-927-length-22084-cov-3.056653_pt1 | contig 22084 bp, 17 predicted proteins | sample MGYA00509951_ERZ791753 | MGnify/ENA primary metagenome ERZ791753 (study PRJEB30046, sample SAMN00792026) | human gut metagenome | study: EMG produced TPA metagenomics assembly of the A metagenome-wide association study of gut microbiota in type 2... | reverse complement strand
ATAATGATACATGGAAGAGTGAGAGCAAACACTTGCTATCATACCTGCTACCACACTTGCTGCCATACCTGAAACTAAGATGAATAAAGGCATACAGACAATCTGTTAGGGCATGAGAGCAAAGTCGCGTTGAATTACTGTGGAGAAATAAATATAGACGGCTATCATATTAAGCAAAAAACGGTCAAAAAGAGCAGGAAATAAATGATAGTACATAAGATACCTATTCCGATCCCCATGATTTTTGTTTTAACTGTAATATCAACAGAATCTATTTGCTTGATTTTGAATAATTTTCTTTCTACCACAAAGAATACTGTAGAGTACAAAAGTGGAAGAATATAAAAGACTACTGGATTTAACTCTATAAAAATGGCATAAAACGGAAACATAGCTCTAAAAAAGACCATAAACACCAATGCCTGCGTTAAAATCCAATATAACTTTTTATTTTTCCAATAACTGATTCCTGTCAGTATAACAATTATCCAGAAAAATGCCGGACAAAATACATTCTCTTTGTACTTACAAAAATCAGCAAGTCCCCCATACATTGCATCAGCTTCGGCCATAGAATACAAAGTACGATAGTCATGAATCTCCAAACAGAGAAAAATGATTCCTGCAATAATCTCTATAAAAGGAATCAATTTTAGTATATTCTTTTTAACTGGAGACCGCTCTTTCATGTATCAAATTATTTTTCAAACAAATATAGTTTTTATTAATTGAAAAAACAAATACATAATTATCAGATACAGGCAAATAAAGATTGGGCATTCCCGAGCAAAATCCACCTTCAGTTGTTATTCAAAGACAAGGATATTTTATACTATAAAAAGTCAATGTCATGGAAAAAAACATTTTTAAGTTAGATAATGAACAGCTCAAAGCGATTGTATGCTCATTTCGGGATAAAACAGAAGAAGGGTTAAAAACGGAAAATGCAGAGATACAATGCATTCCTACTTTCATTGCTCCAAAAACAACCCATATTAAAGGAAAGTCACTGGTACTTGACCTGGGAGGAACCAATTATCGGGTGGCAATCGTAGATTTCGACAAAGCAACACCAACCGTTCACCCGAACAATGGCTGGAAAAAAGACATGTCAATTATGAAGTCCGTCGGATATACCCGCGAAGAGTTATTCAAAGAATTGGCCGATATGATTATAGGAATCAAACGTGAGGAAGAAATGCCTATCGGTTATTGTTTTTCTTATCCGGCCGAGTCCGTACCGGGTGGAGACGCCAAACTGTTACGCTGGACAAAAGGAGTAGATATTAAAGAAATGGTTAGAGAATTTATCGGAAAACCTTTACTCGACTATCTGAATGAAAGAAACAAAATTAAGTTTACAGGCATCAAGGTAGTAAACGATACTATAGCCAGTTTATTCGCCGGTCTCACAGACAATAGTTATGATGCATATATCGGTCTCATCGTAGGGACAGGAACCAATATGGCAACTTTTATCCCTGCCGATAAAATTGAAAAACTGGATCAGTCATGCAATGCACATGGATTGATTCCTGTCAATCTGGAATCAGGCAATTTCCATCCGCCCTTTCTGACCGCGGTAGATGATACCGTTGACGCTATTTCCGGTAATCCGGGAAAGCAACGTTTTGAGAAAGCGGTATCCGGTATGTATCTGGGAGACATACTGAAAACAGCCTTTCCGCTGGAAGAGTTTGAAGAGAAATTCGACGCACAGAAACTGACTTCCATTATGAATTACCCAGACATCTACAAGGATGTATATGTACAGGTAGCACAATGGATTTATGGCAGATCCGCACAATTGGTTGCCGCCTCACTGACCGGGCTTATCATGTTACTGAAATCCTATAATAAGGATATACGAAAGGTTTGCCTGGTAGCCGAAGGCAGTCTTTTCTGGAGTGAAAACAGGAAGGATAAAAACTATAACATTCTCGTTATGGAAAAACTGAGAGAACTACTTCAGTTATTCGGCCTGGAAGATATTGAAGTGGATATAAAAAGTATGAATAACGCAAACCTGATAGGGACAGGCATTGCGGCATTATCATAGTTTACTCCTGATGCTGTCGGCATCCGCACAATTCTATGAAGCATTTTAATGTAGCGGATTCATCAGTAAACTTTTCTTAAAGTTTATGATGAATCACGACTACATTTAAAAAATCATAGACAAACACAAAGACTGGTAAAACCAAGTCATAAAACCGATGTTGCTACAACCGTGTTTACCTCATTTAAAGAAATGTCCGCCCGATATTATTTATTATAAGGAACCACACTTAAACTATAATTACCATCAGGCAACAAATCCGAATCAAATTCTATTTCAATATCTTTAGACTCTCCTTTCAACAATGTGAAATAATTATCGTTCATCAGAGCAGGTAATATACGCTCACCATCAGAAGAGCGAATAGCCTGTACGTGAATAGCAAAAGCGACTGATGATCCTACATTTTCAATCTTTGCTTTAATCACTTTCTTACCATTACTATCTACTAAGCTCGATGTTGTACGCAATTTGGCTTTCGGCAAATTATTCAATGCTTTATAGTCTCCCGGTTTATTGGAACGCCAATAAAAGTTATCAGAAAGCAGTTGCCCGTTTTCATCGTTCAGTTCCAACTTGATGAAATGCACAGGAGTCAAATCCGTTGGCTTCTTTTTTCTACCATATAATTCAAATTCATAAAGTGAATATCCCCACATAGTAGCCTATTTCAACCCTTGCATTTTCACATAACGAGTACGAACAGGTTTTATCTTAATCTCTTCGACACCGCCTTTAGAGTCCTCATTGATATAAATTTCTTTCCAGTTTATTGCATCATCCGAAATCAACAGTTTATAAGCTTTTGCATGAGCAGCCTCCCAGTTCAATATGACAGAGGCTATTTCAGTAGGTTCACCCAGATCAACATAAATCCATTCTTCATCACGGGGTTCACTCGCCCAACGACTGCCATCACTGGCATCAATCGCGGCACTTGGCTCTCCGGCATCTGCCGAAATGGAGGAAGCAACCGCTTTCTTACCGAAAGCAAGGTTGTCTGTTGTAAAATTCAGATGGAAACAATAGGAATCCTTATTAGCGGCGGCATCCAAAACTACAGACTGGCTATAACGCCCCATTTCTTTCCCATCCAGATTATAGACTTTACCTGTAGCCGTAAGTCCTTTCTGCTCTTTCAAAGTGGTATTGATCACTTTTACACTATTATCAGCATAACTCCACTGAATATGAACCGGTTCACACGCCTTTCTGATTCCCCAGTAAGCCCCCGTCAAGTCATAATAATAATCATAGGTTTGCCATACCAATGAAGGATAAGCCGACTGCCCCATCCAAGTCAATATGCCGGAAGCATCTTCCCAAATATGATGTTGAAAGCCTTCGTACATCGCTTTATTCACCTCAACATTCACTAATTGAGCTTTCCGGCAAAAATCTTCAATACCTTTCGCTTTACCATAATTGAACTCTACGGTAGAGAAATATTTGTCGGGACTGGCGTTCCCCGCCGAATTGCCAAAGAAATGCTTGTCCCACATTTCATTACGTGGCCACCAATCTTTTTCGGGCACAAATTTCTTAAAGCTATCGAAAGTAGTAAAGACAGCTGTACCTATTTCTGTACGGAATCCCCATCCTTTGGTTATATTGGCACCATATCCATAAGGGGCTTTGGTAAAATACCAGTTAGGATGAGAGTTAGTCCAAGGTCCACTCCCGGAAAGGCCGTCACTATGGGAATTGGCATGATAGGCCCGATCACCCCCATCGTATGTTCTAACGTCTTCCTCCAGCCACTTATTAAGAGGCGGTAACGGATACCCCTCATTATCACCACACCACACTGCAATACAAGCATGATTACGCAAACGCTTGATCTTTTCCACTGCATTCATATTGAAAGCAAAAACATCATCCGGAAGATTCGAATTTGAATTTAACCAGAAGTCGTCCCACACCATAATGCCGTATTTATCGCAAGCTTCATAAAACTCATCATCCGTAACCGAACCGATCCAATTGCGTATCATATTAAAATGCATCTCATTGTGAAGTTTCAATTTAAGATCATATTCTTCACCCCGACAACGCAACATATATTCGCTCATTCCCCAGTTTCCTCCTTTTACATAAACAGGTTCACCATTTATTTTAAGATGAAGCACACCGTCAACCAGCTCGGAACCGTATTCACGAATACCAAATGTAATATTCTGTTTATCAGAAGCCTTACCATTCACCATATAAGTCAGTTCGCAGGTATAAAGATTTGGCTGTCCGTAACCATTAGGCCACCACAAAGCAGGATTCTGAATTATAAATTGACTGAACTTGCTATCATCTAGAAGAAAAGTCCGCTGTTTGCCTGCCTCAATTACCAAATCTTCGGTAAATTCAATGTTGCCCGGCTGAATGATACCTTTCAACACTCCTTTCTGCTCTATATCTGTATGATTCCGTAGCTCCAGCTGCAAGCTTAAAACCGCTTTGTTTTTAGAAGGAACTTTCGAACGTATCCAAGGATCGACGATAGACACTTCGCCGGTTTTTGTCAAATAGACGTCGTCAGTAATACCAGTCAAAAGACCGGGAACATAAGGCATCCAATCCCAGCCGGCACATGACATATAAGTAGGACTTGCATAATTGGGAACCGGAGTGCCTACCCAATGCACAAGGACGGCAAGCACATTCTTACCATCTTTTGACAGCAAATCGGTTATATCGAAATTCCCCCGATGCATAAATCCATCAAGCAACCCGAGACGCGTCCCATTAAAGAATATTTCTCCTTTACGGTTAACCCCTTCAAAATTTAGCCATACCCTTTCTCCGTTTTCCACCTCCGGCGAATTAAACTCTGTACGATACCAGAAGTTACGGTCATATTTTGCTTTATCGACTTTATACGCATTATCAGCAAAATTCGGATCAGGCTCCAGTCCTTCTAATACATACGAACCAAACACCGTTCCCAGCACAGTTGCTTTGACCCAATCCCTCGTGTCATATCGGGTAGTCATCATATCAAAAGGATGCTCAATTTCTGCCTGAGCTTTCACTTTCCATATCGTCAGATTTCCATCACTATTCAATGAAATTTTTACTTTTTGTGCATGAACGGTGATACCAGTAAATAATAAAACAAGTAACAGTGTAGTCTTCCAAATATTCATATCTTCTATTTCTTTTTCACATTACAGATCAGTATATGAACGATTAATCGCTCATATACCCCTAAAAAAGAAATCAGATAGTCATATTATTATATTTTGTATTCCTCTATCTTCCTGTACAAAGTGGTAAGACCGATCTTCAGCAAGCGGGCAGTTTCCGTCTTGTTGCCTTTCGTATATTCCAGGACGCGGGCAATATGCCTTCGTTCCATAGCAGCCAGTTCAAAACTACCGATATTATCATCCGAACATTCATAATGAGTATTCTGAATCTCCAACGGAAGATCGCACACATCCAGATGCCCGCCTTCGCAGACAATCAGACTCCGTTCTATCACATTCCGCAATTCACGGATATTTCCTTTCCAGGGTTGCTGTTCCAACGCATGAAGAAAAGCAGGAGTCATCTCATTGACCGTATACGAAAGTTTCTCGGAAAAGCTCTTTGCAAAGGCAGTGGCAAGAATTCTGATATCACCGGTACGTTCGCGAAGTGCCGGCAGATGTACCTGAAATACCGAAAGACGATAAAACAGGTCTTCACGGAAACGTCCCGCTTTGATTTCCTCTGTCAGATTGCGGTTGGTAGCAGCAATAATACGAACATTCACGTGCGTCGGTTTCGTATCTCCTATCTTTATATATTCGCCTGTTTCGAGAATACGCAGCAATTTGGCCTGTAGTTCAAAAGCCATTTCTCCGATTTCATCCAAAAAGATCGTACCGTTGTTGGCTTCTTCGAAGAGTCCTTTCTTGTCCTTCAAAGCTCCGGTGAAGGACCCGGCTTTATGCCCGAACATTTCACTCTCCAGCAGTTCCTTACTGAAAGACGAACAGTTCACGGCAACAAAGCTCTGTTTGCTCCGCTTACTATTATAATGTATGGCTTGTGCAAATACTTCTTTTCCGGTCCCCGTTTCTCCGGTCAACAACACCGGAACATCAGTCACCGAAACCTTCTGTGCCAGCATAACAGCTTCTTTCAGCACTTTCGATTCTCCCAGAATGGAATCAAAAGAATATAGCTGACTGACTTTCTTTTCCAGTTTCTCTAACCGGACATTCATCTTAGCCTTCTCAACGGCACGACTGATCAGAGGGATAATCTTATTATTATCGTCCCCTTTGGTTATATAATCAAATGCACCGTTCTTGATTGCCTGCACTCCGTCGGGTATATTACCGTGAGCGGTAAGAAGAATGACTTCCACATTCGGAGCTGTCTTTTTAATGTTCAACACCAGATCGACCCCGTTTCCATCGGGAAGAAAGACATCACACAAAGCCACATCCGGCTGTTGAATTTCCAACTGCCTGATAGCTGCCTTGCAATCACCCGCCTGACACACCTCATAACCCTCCAGTCCGAGCATACGAGCCAACAGGCTACGAATCTGAACCTCATCGTCAATGATAAGAATTTTACTCATAATTAATTTATAAAAAATGAAGAAAGACAAACAGGGTGCGCAAATATAAGTCTTTTTTCTATGATCCGAGAACAATTCTCCCTACTTTATTGTTATTTCCACAGGAAACTATTTACGCAACAAACTTATGAAGATCATTATTATTGGAGGCGTTGCCGGAGGAGCTACCACTGCTGCCCGGATCAGACGCACAAACGAAGCAGCTGAAATCATCCTTTTAGAAAAAGGAAAGTATATCTCTTATGCCAATTGCGGACTGCCGTATTACATCGGAGGCGTGATCAAAGAACGGGAAAAACTGTTTGTACAGACGCCCGAAGCATTTTCTACGTGTAGACGTACGAACTGAAAATGAAGTAATCTTCATCGACCGGAAGAGAAAAACAGTAACGGTAAGACAAAGTAGCGGAGACACTTACGAGGAAAGCTACGACAAATTACTGATATCGACCGGAGCCTCCCCTGTACGTCCTCCCCTGCCGGGAATCGACCTGAACGGAATCTTCACACTCAGGAATGTAGCCGACACAGACCGAATCAAAGAATATATCAACAGTCATGCTCCCCGAAAGGCTGTTGTCATCGGAGCCGGATTTATCGGGCTGGAAATGGCAGAGAACCTGCACGCACAAGGAGCTAAAGTTTCTATTGTGGAAATGGGTAATCAAGTGATGGCTCCCATCGACTTCTCCATGGCATCCCTTGTACACCAGCATTTGATGGACAAAGGAGTGAACCTGTATCTGGAGCAGGCAGTAGCCTCTTTTGAAAGAGACGGAAAAGGATTGAAAGTCATCTTCAAGAACGGACAGTCCATCTCTGCCGACATCGTTATCCTTTCCATCGGCGTACGTCCGGAAACGACACTGGCACGTGCCGCAGAACTGAAGATCGGCGAAGCCGGAGGAATCGCCGTCAACGACTACCTGCAAACGTCGGACGAATCGATTTACGCCATCGGTGACGCTATCGAATTCCGCCACCCGATCACCGGAAAGCCGTGGCTCAATTACCTTGCTGGTCCCGCCAATCGTCAGGGACGAATTGTCGCAGACAACATTCAGGGAGCACACATCCCTTATGAAGGAGCCATCGGAACTTCCATTGCAAAAGTATTCGACATGACTGTTGCTTCTACCGGATTACCCGGCAAACGATTGCGGCAGGCAGAAATCAATTATATGTCTTCGACCATCCATCCGTCCTCTCACGCAGGATATTACCCGGATGCCATGCCGATGAGTATTAAAATCACTTTCGACCCGAAGACAGGTAAACTGTACGGCGGACAGATCGTCGGCTATGACGGTGTAGACAAACGAATTGACGAAATCGCGCTTGTCATCAAGCATGAAGGTACGATCTATGATCTGATGAAAGTGGAGCAGGCTTACGCCCCTCCGTTCTCTTCTGCCAAAGATCCGGTAGCCGTTGCAGGATACGTAGCCGAAAACATCATAACTGGGAAAGTACAACCCGTCTATTGGAGACAGTTGAGGGATATCGAGATGGAAAACAATTTCCTACTGGATGTACGTACTCCTGACGAATTCTCGCTCAATACACTGCCGGGTGCAGTGAACATTCCGCTGGACGAACTGCGTGACCGGCTGGATGAACTGCCGAAAGACAAGATGATCTATACATTCTGTGCCGTCGGCCTCAGAGGATACCTTGCTTATCGCATTCTGGTACAGCATGGATTTGAAAAGGTACGCAACCTTTCCGGAGGATTGAAAACATACCACGCTGCCGCAGCACCCATCATCCTGAGAGAAGAAAGTGAGAACGAAGTACCTGCACAACCGAACGCAAACATACAACAGCCGGCAGATGCGCAACCTCAAAAGACAGTTTCACCAGTTGAAGCAGTGAAGACAATCCGTGTAGACGCTTGCGGACTGCAATGTCCGGGGCCGATTCTGAAAATGAAAAAGACAATGGATTCGTTGGTTTCCGGCGACCGGGTAGAAATTACCTCAACCGATCCGGGATTCCCGCGTGATGCTGCCGCATGGTGCAACTCGACAGGAAATCAGTTGATTTCCAAAGAAACAGCAGGAGGAAAATCTGTAGTAGTGATCGAAAAGGGCGAACCTAAATCCTGCAATATTGTTACCTCCTGTGAAGGCAAAGGAAAAACTTTCATCATGTTCAGTGATGATTTAGACAAAGCTTTAGCTACCTTTGTGCTCGCTAATGGCGCAGCTGCCACCGGACAAAAGGTAACGATCTTTTTCACCTTCTGGGGACTGAACGTTATCAAGAAGCTGCATAAGCCGAACGTCGAAAAAGATATCTTTGGAAAAATGTTCGGCATGATGCTCCCTTCCAGTTCCCGAAAGCTGAAACTCTCTAAAATGAGCATGGGAGGAATAGGAGGAAAAATGATGCGGTACATCATGAACCGGAAAGGAATCGACTCTCTGGAGTCCTTACGCCAACAAGCTCTGGAGAACGGTGTGGAATTTATCGCCTGCCAAATGTCCATGGACGTCATGGGAGTGAAACAGGAAGAACTTCTGGACGAAGTGACAATAGGCGGAGTAGCAACATACATGGAACGGGCGGATAATGCAAATATCAACCTGTTTATATAGAAAAAGAACAAACAAAAAAACAAGTAGCATATGAAGACAATATGTGTAATGCGCGATGTATTCAAAGCAATGGCAAGATTTGAAGATGCATTTGAAAAAGTGTATCAGGTATCATTAAATGAAGCGATGATATTATGTGCCCTGCAAGAAGCCTCGCCCAATAATATGACGGCCACGAGCCTGTCCAAACGAACGGAGCTGACACCCTCGCACGCTTCAAAGATGCTCCGGATTCTGGAAGAAAAAGAACTGATTGTCAGAACACTCGGAGAAGAGGACCGGAGACTGATGCAGTTCCATCTCAGTCAGAGCGGTAAAAAACTAGTCCGACAATTAGCACTTGAAAAAGTGGAAATACCGGAATTACTGAAACCGCTATTCGAATCGGTAGATTCCTAAATCAAGCAGCCCGATACATGTAATATCGGCTTGCAGAAGAATAAAACGGTGAACCGCCTGTTCATATATTACAGGTTGTTCACCGTTTCTCGTTTCGTCATTCTTCAAGCCACCCTCTAAGAAGAGACATCACTTTCTGCTTCTGATCTTCGGACATTGTACCGATGCGTGCAAGATGACTGCCTCCCGGCTCTACAAAAACATGAATATTCTTTTTATTCTTCAGCCATGTTACTCCGGCAGCTGTCCAGGGATCATTCTGACCATAGATAAAAATCATCTTCGGATCGTTCTTCTTCAAGAACCGCACAATCTTATTGCTCAATGTCTTATCGAATTTCATCTTCCGCATATCTTCCGGCAACATCAGTCTTCTCAGATAATCCTTGCTGGTCTTTATAGAAAGGTAAGGTTTAAAAGGAACGATATCGTATCCATAATACCCCAATTCGCGGGCAGCCTGCACGAAGAAAGAAAGATTCGGGCTGTCTACTATAAAATAAGAAGGTCCGCTGATTGCCAGCAAATGATCCAGCAGTGTATCGTCAGAAGCCGAGGTTTCCGGTATACTACGGATATCCGTTCCCCATTGCCAGATAGAGAAAGAGTATTCCAGCACACAGAAATCGTATATTTCTTCCAGAGGAGCGCGGAATGTATAGTTCTTTTCAGTACACATTTTTTCAAAACGGGGCAACAAACGAGCCTTTCGCTTCAATACTTCCAACTGGAAATCTTCTATTTTTTTCCTATCGGCTTCCGTACCTACCCGGCGGAGGAAAGGTTCGTGCCGACCGTCTTCACGCGCATAACAAAGAGGAGCAACATAAGGCACGGAAACATCCACATCGTCGGGGAAGAAAACACGGTATAATAAGGAGGTCTGCCCACCCTTGCTGATCCCCGTACTGATCCATTTGCCAGGATATAAAGTCTTGAAAGCGGTTGTCACGGCATGCAAATCCTCGGCAGAATTCTCTGCGGTCAGGTATTGCCAGTCGCACGGTTCGGGAGTGGATTCGAGAAAGTAGCGATGCTCCACAAAGATCATATTGGCATCGAACAATTCAGAAAGTTCTTCCCGATAAGTGGGGCGCAAAGCATACCCTGCCCCATATCCTTCAGTGACAATCACTGTGGGACGGTCATAACCGACGTGTCCCACAATCACCCGCTGGCGGAAACTTCCCTTTTCGGGATGTCGATGATCCAGCGGCTGAGTCAGGTACATTACATACTTTTCCGGGAAGCGGCTGGTGTCGAGCGACTTTATTCCGCTGACGGACTTATTTTTTTCGATCTTCTGAATAAACGATTCCTGCGCCGACAATGAGACGGGCGCAACTGCGATCAGCAGCACGATTGAGAACCATACGAAAAGAGGTATCCGAATGTGTTTCATAAGCATTTGAGTGTTAATTTTCTCGCAAAGATAATCATTTGCACGAACCTTTTTACACATTTCTTGTTGTTTGTAACAAAAGCCCCAAGGTACCAGGGCGTGATTTTTATATAACCTAAACATTATAAAAGATATGAAGAAATTAATTCCTATTTTATTGGCGGTCTTTGCACTCGCTTCCTGCGAAAAAGACCCGGACATGGGTAAGCTGGATGACAACTATCTGGTATACACTAACTACGACAAGCAAGCCAACTTCAAAGACTTCAGCACATTCTATCTGGCTGACAAAATCTTGGTTATCTCTGACAGCAAAGAACCGGAATATCTCGAAGGAGAAGGCGCTGAGCAAATTCTGGCTGCTTACACAGAAAATATGGAAGCGAAAGGTTATCAACCGGCTGCCGATAAAGAAAGTGCCGATCTTGGTATTCAAGTAAGCTACATCGCAAGTACTTATTATTTCACCGGCTACACACAACCTGAATGGTGGTGGGGATATCCCGGCTACTGGGGACCCAGCTACTGGGGTAACTGGGGCGGATGGTACTATCCGTACGCTGTGACCTACAGCTATAGCACCAACTCATTCATTACAGAAATGGTGAACCTGAAAGCAGATGAAGGTGAAGGCAAAAAACTTCCTGTAGTCTGGACAAGCTATCTGACTGGATTTGAAACAGGCTCTAAAGCTATCAACCGCACTCTTGCTATTGAAGCAGTGAACCAGTCATTCACTCAGTCACCTTATCTTACTAACAAATAAACAACTACAACTGTTATGAAAACAAGAAAGAATATATATTTCAAGGTAGTGGCGCTAGCAGCCATTGCCATCGCCTTTGCCATGCCGGCTAAGGCACAGCTATCAGACAATGGATATGCTAATATAGACTGGCAGTTCAATGTTCCATTGAGCAATAATTTTGCAGACAAAGCCAGCGGTTGGGGTATGAACTTTGAAGGTGGTTATTTCGTTACTCCTAACCTGGGTCTGGGTCTTTTCCTGAACTATCACAGCAACCACGAGTATATTCCTCGCGAAACATTCAAGATGGGTGCAGGTGACGTTACAACTGATCAGCAACACACAATGTTCCAGTTGCCTTTCGGTGCTGCCGCCCGCTACCAATGGAATCGCGGTGGAGCCGTACAACCTTATGTCAGTGCAAAATTAGGTGCTGAATATGCTAAGATCCGTTCCAACTTCAATATGTTGGAAGCCAGAGAAAACAGCTGGGGATTCTACGCTTCTCCTGAAGTAGGTGTCAATGTATTCCCTTGGGTTTACGGACCGGGTCTGCACTTTGCTCTGTACTACAGCTATGGTACCAATAAGGCTGATGTACTGCATTACAGTGTAGACGGACTGAACAACTTCGGTTTCCGCGTGGGTGTTTCATTCTAACCCGAGCAACTACTTGATTTTACATTAATAAGCAAGAGCCCCTCTACTTCGGCAGAGGGGCTCTTCATTTTTTATTTGCTTTGAATCGCTTTATAAATTGCATCCTGTATCTGTTCGCGAATTTCCAGACGGCTTAACTTCCGGTTGGTTACGTCCGGATAAATCCGGTTGCTCAGAAATACATAAACCAAGCCATTGTCAGGGTCTACCCAGGCACACGTTCCAGTAAACCCGGTATGACCGTATACTTTTGCCGGTGTATGCTTTCCGCAAGGGCTCTTTTCCGGATTACGGGTATCCGGCTTGTCAAATCCAAGTCCGCGACGGCTGATTTTGGAAACTTCCGTTGTAAACAACTGGCAGGTTTCCTTGCTTAAATAACGCTGTCCGTTCAACTCACCACCGTTCAGCAACATCTGATAAACCTGTGCCACTTCACGTGCATTCGAGAACAATCCGGCATTTCCCGAAACGCCTCCCTGGAAGGCGGCAGCCTCATCATGCACAAATCCCTGAAGGGTAGTCTTACGCAAGAAGCGGTCGACAGAAGAAGGTACGACTTCCGATTTCGGAAAGCGGCGCAAAGGAAGGTATCCTGTACGTTCCAGTCCCATCGGTTCATAAAATTCACGTTGCAAGTAGGCATCCATCGGCATTCCCGCAAGTTTCTCAACCAAAAGACGTAACAGGATAAAACCGACATCGCTATATCGGTAAGTTTTAGGTTTCATCGGTGCGTCTGCAATCTTCTTCTCCATTTCCTTGAAGAAAGAAGGATTCAGCCACAGACTATCACAGATTTGCAAGGTGTAATCTCCGGTTTTAACCTTTGATACATATTCCTTTTTAAATGCAAAATTAGGATTCGCCCATGTGGAAGTTCCCAACTGTAACGGATGCCGTGCATCTTTGCGGGACATAAACAGTCTGCCTTCATAACTATCTTCATCGATGGCTTCCCGATAAAAAGCAATTCCGGGCGGCAAGCCGGACTGATGGTAAAGCAGTTCCTGAATGGTTATGTCTTTCTTGTTAGTACGCTGGAGGAAAGGCAGATAGTCTGCTATTCTGTCCGTCAGATTAAAACGTCCCTTATCGTAAAGTTTCATTAAAGCAAGCACCGTACCAGTAGTCTTGGAGAGTGAAGCCAAGTCATAGATATCGGTCGGCTGCACACGTGCGCTTCCCGTTCCGGTGTGAGTGCCGAATGTCTTGTCTACCATCACATGACCCTCTTTCATCACGATCACCTGGCAACCGGGATAAGCTCCCTGACGAACACCGTCCAAAGCGATCGAATCAATTCGTTGCAGGGCGACAGAAGAAAGCCCATGTTCTTCCGGAATAAAATGCAAAGGTGTTTTCGGAGTAATCGTGACGCCGTCTCCTGCCTGAAAGAGTTCTCCAAGGCTGGCCGATAATCTTCCGTCCGCCGTAGCTTTGGCAAAGAGCACATCCGCCACCTGTCGCTGCACATCTTCATTAGGGCTGTGTCCCAGCACCACTGCCGAGGCACGGGCAACCGCACGCTGTATCTGCAACATCATCTTACCCTGCGTAAAGAAAGCATAGATGACCGGAGTTTCAGTAGTAAATTTACCGAAGAAGGTCTGATAAGGTGACAGCTTCTGTTCACTTACGGCGACAATAATCCGTTTATAGGCAGCCAATGAGTCCCGTAACTGCTGATTCGCCTCTTCCGTCATACCGGGACGAAGGCGGAAACGTGACAAAGAAGTGTATTTCGACAACTGTTCCGCCAACGCATTGGTTTCACCCGCGTCACCGACTTCGAGCAATGCCATCGTTTCTTTTTGATTCGTATGCAAAGGGAGAACATGATTTTCATTATTCAGCACAGTAATCGCAGCCAGATTCAACCGACGGATTAAATCACGTGTCTGAGGAGTATTGATCCGTTGTCCCAAACCGGATAACTGGACAAACGGTTTCTTTTTTAGTCCGAGCACATATTTATAAGTCAGTACTTTGCGGCATTTCTCTTCAATATCTTCGCGTGTCAATTCTCCCTTATCAATGGCATCGAGTACGGCGGCTATCTCCTCCTTCAGGTTCCGGGGAGCCAGTACCATATCATTCCCTGCCTTCAGTGCCTGCAGACTGACATTTCCATTCCCCGAAACACCTTTCATGGCAAGTGCATCCGTGAAGATCAGTCCTTTGAAAGCAAATTCTTCTGTCAGCAGATCGTAAACGATATTACGGGATAAAGAAGAAGGAAGTCCGCCTATCGGTTCAATAACCGGCACTTGCAGGTGTCCGACCATCATACCGCTCAATCCGGCACGGATCGCTTCTTTAAAAGGATGGAGCTCTACACTGTCCAGACGTTCGCGAGTGAAGGGAAGTACCGGAAGTGTTTTGTGCGAGTCTACATCCGTATCACCATGTCCGGGGAAATGCTTGCAGACGGATAGTACGCCTCCGCCTTCCAAACCGGAAGCATAAGCTACTACCTTATCCGCCACCCGTACGGGGTCTTCACCGAAGGAACGGGTATTGATGACCGGATTCTTAGGGTTGATATTCACATCCGCCACCGGAGCAAAGTTGACTTGTACACCTAGCTGTACACATTGGCGTGCCATCTCGCGACCATATTCATAGATTAATTTATTATCCTGAATACATCCGAGCACCATATTTCGGGGAAAGACAGGAGTACCACGCAGACGCATTGCCAGCCCCCATTCTCCGTCAAAAGTGATCATTAACGGTAACTTTGCCATGTGCTGGGCCCGATTAGTCAGTTCCGCCTGGGTCTGCATCTTCCCACCGGAAAACAGCAGTCCGCCGACTTTATAGGTATCGACGGCATCCTTCAGCAGTATCTGGTTGCGCTTGGTATCTACCGGAGCAATCGTATATATAAACAACTGACCGACTTTCTCTTTAAGCGTCAGCTTATTCATAATGGAGTCTACCCATTGTTGACAACGGACATCTTGTTTAGCTTTATAAAGTAGTAAAGGTTCTACGGGAGTATCTATTGCTTCTCCCCTGGCCTTGACAGGAAGAAATAGCAGGATAGCCAGTATATATGTTAGTAATCTCATTTTTTATTCAAGGTCAAATCTAGTCGTCCAACATAAATTCCATTCTTTCCGGTGTGCATAACGGGGACATTTTTCCCGTCTATGTTCAGATAATTCTTGGGGCTTTCCATAAAGGTATGAGAATGCCCACCCAGAATAACATCGATATTACGGGTGTTGGCTACCAGCTTCTCATCCATCTGAATACCCAGATGTGACAGGCATACAATGACATCGCATCCTTCTTCTTTCAGTTGTGCGGCAATGTCATTGGATACGGCGATCGGGTCTTTATAGATTACCCCTTCGCATTTATTGGCCTGTATCAGTCCTTCCGGCTTCGCTCCCAACCCGAAAACTCCGATCTTCAAACCGAAACGATCCAGAATGACATAAGGTTTTACGATATCTTTGAGTACTGTGGCATCAAGATCATAGTTGGCACATACTACCGGAAACTTGGCTAATTTAAATAGACGAGCCATGTTGTCCAAACCGAAATCGAACTCGTGGTTACCGATTGTCATTGCATCGTATCCCATTTCATTCATCAGGGTGACTTCTACCTCACCTTTAAACATATTATAATAAGGAGTGCCTTGCGAGATATCGCCGCAATCGAACAGCAGTACATCCGGATTTTCTTTGCGGAACTGCTGCAGGAAACTTGCCCGACGGACAAATCCACCCTGACCGTAGTTCCGGTCGCCTTCCTGAGTCATAGGTTCAATCCGGCTGTGTACATCACTGGTTTGCAGTATGATTAGTTTTTTTGTTTCCTGGGCAGTTGCCAATGCAGGTAGTAAAAGGAGGAAAAGCATCAGCCACTTTCCGGTTCTTCCTTTGAATATATTCAAGACGGAAGTTATATGATTATGAGTTGTCATAGGATACTGAGATTTCATTGTAAACCTTGGTTATTTATTCTCTTTTCATTTTTTTATTTCCGGTCGGATGCCGGAACAACGGTGATACGTCCATCCAGTTTAGAGGTAATCTTCTTGCCTGCAGCTGTCTGTTGCCTTACGTAGTCGAGGAACAGTCCGCGCAATGTCAATCCATCCGGACATTCACGCTTATCCGCATTGATAAAGGGAGTGAGTCCGTCGTTTCCGTCCGCCAGATAGTCAATGGTAGCTACGGTATAGTCTTTGTCATCTTCGATCTCTTTTTCCTGTACGGTTGCTTTCAGAAGTTTTCCGTCTTTTGTTATTTCCAGATGTGCTCCGCTCAGTCCTTCACCGTGCAAAGAAGCTATGACTTCCATCAGTCTTTTTATTTCCGTACCTTTCATCGTCAGTACGCAGAGAGAATTTTCAAAAGGAAGTATTTCGAAAACAGCATCGACTGTGATATTACCCTGTGGAAGTATGTTGCGCAAACCGCCCATATTCATGATTCCAATATCGGCAGGATGCTTCAGTACACGCTCTGCAGAGAGTCGTAGCACTTCGGCGACCAGGTTGGAAAGCAAGCTCTCAGGACGTCCTTTGTCCATCGTCATCTCGCTGACGCCAATCACCTCATACATCATCTTATCTATTTTTTCTTTGTAGGGTTTAAGCAGGGCGGCAGCCTTTTCGTCGGGATGAGCATCCCAGGTTGAATCCATACAAATCCGGGTTCCTTCTATCTGGGCAACTTCATAATTTGCCTGAACTTCACGGGTAGATTGGCAGGAAGTGAATAGGATTAGTCCTGTCAGAATAGCTCCCGAAGTATACTTTACGTAATTTCGTTTCATCTTCTTTCTTTTGTTTATGCTACAAATGTACATTTTATATTTTAAAGTCATGCGGAAGAAGAAGAAACTTATAGCAAGTTTAGTCCTATTTCAAGGGGAATTAGCTGCAAAATGCACTTAAAAATGTTAATTGAAAGTATTCTGAGGCAGGGTTGATTTAATTAAAAAAAGGACGTTCCCAGGGAAAAAGGGGAAATTAGGAACGTCCTTTGAATAGAGTTAGCGAAAAGTCCGGTCTTTCACAAGTACAGACCTTTCCTCTCTTCACTAAAATAAACTAAGGACTATAGTGGGGAAATCCTTAGTGGGGAAAAACGACTATCAGCTTCTTCACAGGAGCGCATAATCGCAAAGTAGTCGCATTCGGTACTTACTGTATCAATGATATTTCTACACCATTAGAAATTCTTTTGTACCGATGAAGCAACATATTTTTTAGAATATCTTCTTATAATATCTTGTTAATAACTTTGTTTATTCGGCGATACAGATACTCACACGGTTTTCTTCCGGTGCTTTATATGGCTGAACAGTGTCTCCTTTGGAATCAACCATAATTCTGTCAGTGGTTATTCCTTTTGCCTTCAAAGCATCCGCAACATTGCCTGCGCGTTTTTCAGACAACGACTTGTTGATTTTAGGATTGCCTGTATTTACATCGGCATAGCCTGTCACTTTAACCTTTGCAGCCGGATTGTTTTGCAGATATTCTACCAACATATCTATTTTTGACTTTTGATCGTCTTGTATCTTCGCTGAGTTCAAAGCAAAGAAGATATCCTGTTTCATTGGCTGTGCCACTACCACTTCTTGCTTAGGTTTCGGCTGTTCTACCACGGGAGCAGGCTTCGGTTGTTCCACTACTACAGGTTCTGCTTCATAGTACACTGGTTTAGTCTTCGTATAGCCTTTACCAAATTTAATATTCAAACCAATGAGAGCATTGAACTGCCAGTCAGCATTTCCTGCCTTCTTTGAGTTGAACTTGTCGGACAAGACATTTGCATTACCTTCGATGTTGATGGACAAGCGATCATTCAGACGCAGATTACATCCTAAACCCATGCGCCCGGCAACGAGAAACTTTCCGTCCTGCCAAAGATATTCCATCTCATAGGTTCGTGTATCCAGTGCATTCGCCTCATCGTTATCAAAACCACGATTTAATCCTCCTCCGAGAAAGACATAACCATTGAATACACGTTTGGGATTAAAACCGCAAAACAGTGTGCTAAGATCAGAAACGATGTCAACATTACCTTGCAAATATTTGTACTGGTAATCTTGCTACGGAGAAATCCATCCGCCTTTTGCCTGCCATCCGCTGATACCAACACGTGCCCGCCATACAGGAGCAAACTGATAACCTACGTTTATCGCTGCTGCAGGAGATATAAGATCACTAAACTTAGCTTCGCCAAGTGTGTGAGCAGCACCTACTTGCACTTGCATAAACCAATGGGGGTTGAATGCAGTTTTACCTTCTTCTTTTATTCCTTGTTCTTGTGCGAAAATGACTGTACTACTTAACAGTAAGGCGAATACAGACATCCACAATTTCTTTATGTTCATGCTTATCTTTATTATTTTAGTATGATATTGCATTAACTTTATTAAAGAAGGGTATCCTTCTTTTGAAAAAGATACCCTTCTTATCTTTGTCGATATTGCTATCGTTAGAGATCAATCAATTACTGGTGAGTCGGAGTAATTGTTAATGTTACTGTGCTGGTTACTTCACCGAACGTATATTTAACCGTTACAGGAATAAACAGTTTGAATGGTGCATTTATAGTAAACTTACCGTTTGCATAAACAAGGTCACCATACGTTATGTCACCACCTGTTTTCTGAAGATTACATGTGTAATTAATTGACATGTTAGGTGCAACGTCCTTCAACAGTTTTGGTGCAGCTTCGCTTGCATTCAATGTTGTCATGATCTGATCCTTATCAATTGAAATTGCACTACCAGTAACTCCATAATAAGTATAGAAATCGATAGGCGCTACAGCAAACGCTTGACCTCTCCAGTCTGTCAAACCAAGTAACTTGCTCATGTCGATCTTAGCAGTTCCTGTAGTTGCATCCTGCAATTCGGCAGACTTCAAGTCAACTACATTGATAGGACGCAAGAACTTCACATCAAATTTGTTACCAGTCAACGGTAAGATTTCATCGCATTCGTTAGTTACCACAATTTCAATACCTACAGTGAACGGATCCACGTTGTAAGCAGACTTATTCAACAATGCTTGTGCATTCTCGTCAGCCTTATTGTAAGTAATAATACCGTCAGCATCAATTGTAGCAATCTTAGTTGCAGTAGCACTATTCTTGCTAGCATTCAATTGAGTACCGTTAGCTGTTACAGTGAATGTGTATTTATCAGTTCCGATAGTTACATCCTTAGCTCCTGAGAAGATAAACTTCGCAGTCAACTTATCCTTCGTAAATGATGGGAAGTTCGCTTCTGTAACGTCAGAAACAACAACCTTACGACCTTCAAATACATCAAACAGATCAAGTTTGAAGTCTGTTACTGCTACAGTAACCGGTTCTTTCACATCAGCTTTTACATAAGACTTATCAGGTGACCAAGCTTCAGTAATCTTCTGGTCATTCTTAATTACTCCACTAGGCATTGCGATGCTTGCTTTCATCGTAATTGTGATATCTCCACGAGTTCCGTCTACTGATTCATAAGTCACAGTAGCGAACATCTCTGTCTTCGACTTTTTAACAAGAGCCAAAGCTTCTGCCGGAGTTACTGTCCACTCTACTACTGTAGTAGCAATAGCTTCAGGATCCGTTACTTCAGTTACTGTTCCTGTACTTCCTTCACCCAAAGCGATAGCACCTCCATCATCTTTCTTCAATGTATATGCTGTATGGAAGTCAGGCTTGTTCAACTTCGCTTCAGCATAAACATCATTCATGTTGAGGTAAGTCAATTTGGCAACATTGTTCTCACAACCATAGTAATAAGTATCTTTAGTGAATACTTTACCGAATCCGTCAATTGTACCCTTAACAATCTTTGTCTTAATCCATCCTACAGCAACTACCTGATTAGGAACCTTAGTGGTATCTACCAATTCTACACGTAACAATGGCTCGCGATGTTCAGTTGCTTCAGAATCCTGACCTTTATATTCAGGGTTAATAATACCTTTAGCAGCATCACTACCATTAAAGAATGAGTTCTGTTCTGTCTCATTATTAGCTCCACCAATGTAATTGGAAGCAGTGAAGACATATTTCAGACCGTTATCTTTAATATTAGTCATCTTAACTAATTCAGTACCATTGTTTTCTTTATAATAAGTAGAGATTTTATCTGCTAATTTAAGTGTACCATCTGTAGCTACAGTGTAATCTGCATTTGCATCAATAGCTTCTTGTGCCTTACCTGCATTAGCATTAGGAGTAGAACCAGTACGAGAAATGCTTTGTCCATATAAGATTACGTCTTCTGCATCAATTTTGGTTTCTAGAACGAAGTCGCTCATAAGTACCTTATATATACTAGCGTAATCAGAGGTAATTACTTTAGCTTCGTCAGCACCAATAGCTTTGGTCTGAGCCTGCAAAGCATATACAGCTACCTTACCAGAATTCAGTGCCGGTATCTTTTCTGCATCTGCATCCATTGCAACTTTAAGATAACGTTGTCCGTCTTCGGTTACGACATCTGATTTCTTTATATTAGCAGTTGGATCCATTGCAGCAGCACGAGAAACTGGATAATAATCCTTATCGCCTGAAAGGAATTTCAGGCTTTCAATCTGTGCCATTGAAACGCTAGCCGGATTCATGTGGTAATATGCCCAGATTTGCGGAGTAATATAAGAAAGTGTAGGATTAGACTTATATGTTTCACCGGTTTCTGACGGTTTAGCGTACGCATTTTGAGACCATGCATTATAAGTCAAGTTGTTAGCTTTCAATGCAGAGATTCCACCCACATAGCAAGTGGGCTCAAATACTAATCCCTTCAAAGGTATAGCGTCTATGACAGAGAATTCACCAGTAACTTCTTTACCGTTTTCGATCGTTACAATTCTATATCCTGTAACGACTCCTTTTTCATCAAGGATAGCAGTAATAGATCCTTTTGCGGTCTCAGGAATCGCAACAGAAGTTTTTGTGCCATCATAATAAACATAGCCATCTTTTACAGTCAGTAACAATGGATCAAATTCCTTATACGTCGGAATTTCAGGGATTTCAGGAATGTCGATAGTACCAGAACTAACTTCTTTACCATCCTTCTTCAAAGTAATCTTACCATCCTTTGTCACATCAAGAGTATACGATGGCAATTCTTCAGGCATTGGTATAGTGTACTCTTTACTATCCGCACCAGTCACTGTTAATTTGCCTGTAGATGCATCATACACCACAGACTTCACATAGCCTCCCACTTGAGCTTGCAATTCCGAGAGAGTTTTTTCAATTCCATCGACTCTGGCATTTACCGCATCAATGTCATCATCGTAGTCTTTACAACCTACGAACGATGCACCGGTAGCAAGCGCCAACGCTCCGAAAAGCATCACCCTAACAAATTTTTTCTTCATAACTACTTAAAAATTACATTAATAATATATTATTAAACACTAAGTTCAAATAATACTCGCCCGTTACTTCTTAGGTAACGGGATAATACATTTTCCCACTCCGACAGAAGCGTCTGCGGGCCATTTTCAATAAATAAGTTATGATATTTTTAACCCCTGCTTTGGAGAGACGGCAGAGGGGAGGGAAATCTTTTGCAAAAATTAGAGAGCAAGGTGTGTTCTTCACAAAAAATCCGCAGTTTTGTTTGATGTGTTTCCTTTTT
>ERZ791753.923-NODE-923-length-22138-cov-17.823620_pt1 | contig 22138 bp, 24 predicted proteins | sample MGYA00509951_ERZ791753 | MGnify/ENA primary metagenome ERZ791753 (study PRJEB30046, sample SAMN00792026) | human gut metagenome | study: EMG produced TPA metagenomics assembly of the A metagenome-wide association study of gut microbiota in type 2... | reverse complement strand
AGCCGCAGTCATATGTATTAGGTGGCAGAAACCACCCTTTACATATTAACTCTTGGTGCAGAATGCTGTTCGATTCACCAGCGCGTTCATCCTCCTGACTGAGCCGACCATAGAGAATGGTGTATTGTTGTTTTTGGCTTGCCATTGTAACCTCCTTTTCTGTGGGGCAAGCCGGTACGGTAAGGCAAGTATACCGCACCGGCTGGCACAAGTCTATGAGAACCTCACGCGCTGTGCGCTTCTTTTTTCAGTTCCGCATCGATGTATGCGAGCAGCTTGTCCGTTGCTGTCGCAGACGGCTCTGCCGGAAAAACGGATGTGATGCAGAACCGGTGGCTGCCGATCAGCATCTCGCGCTGCCGCGTCACACAATCCGTATCTGCCAATGTTGCTGCATCCCGGAAACTGCTTTCAACATTGCCGTCCTCTGTACGGCGAAGAATGCCTTGCTCCGGCCTGTAGCCGCCGAGGATGCCGGTGTCTCGATAAATTTCCCATTCTTTCTCCATGTAACTCCTTTCTGTCTCCTGTGTGGGGCTGTTTTCATAGCTGTTGTTCCATCCTACAATCTTCGTGATCGTCCTCGGCATGGCCGAGGGCAGTTTTCTTTTGCCAGAGTTTCTTCCGGCGTTTGCTGTCGATGTGCGGCGGCGTGGTCGTTCCGTCGTGCGCCGACGCATCATCCGTCATCTGCTCCACAGCACGACCAAGGCGGACAGCGTCGCGCACAAGACCACTGCCGCAGCCGAGATCCACGCGCAGAGTCGGATTTTCTTCCGCGCTTCCTGTACCGTATCTGAAAGCTGCTTCTTCGTATCGTTCAGAGTCTCGGTCAGGGTGAGCTTCGTACTCTCGGTCAGGGTCTTGCAGCTGGAAGAATACCTCTCGTTCAGGCTCCCAGCCTGTTTCTCGAATTCCACCGCGCTCATCTGCATCTCGTTCAATGCATTCTGCGCTTCCTGTTTTGTCAGGAGCATTTTCAGGTCGGCGTTTAACTGCTGCATCTGTAAAAACAGGTCGTTCTGCATCCGCAAGACTGCATTCCAGTTTTGCTTCGTCACCATCACGCCCGTCTCCAACCGCCGTGCCTCGTCCATCGATTTCCTGTGCTGCGCTGCCAATGCTTCCGTACTCAATCTCTGTTCGGTATCCAAATTCTGCCTCCATATTTTCTTTCAGGTATTTCGTCATGTGCAGATTGCTGTCGCGGCACTTGCGGCCGTCTGGCGTGGTGTAGGTGATGTTTTTGCGGCTGTCCGTCCACGTGGCGTCGTAACCCTCAGAGCGGAGCAAGATCAGAAATTCCTCACGGTTTCCTGCGCAGCGCATACACTCGTCGATCACGCGCATGAGTTCAAATTTCCAGCTCTCGCCTTTGACCGCCATGTAGTATTCTGCGTTGGACATTCCGCGTGACTGCCGCTGTTCGTCTTTCTGGAATTTGGGAAGCCCTAATTCCTCACAGACTTGATCATTGTGAACACGCAGTTCCTGAATCTGCTCGTCCGCCATATGTACTTTTTTACCGGTTTCAAAATTGACACTGTTGATGATACAGTGGGAATGAATGTGTTCGCGGTCGGTGTGGGTGCAGACCAGCACCTCGCAGCCCTCGAAATATCCGGCAAGCTGTCGTGCTGCTTCGTGTGCTGCGCGCGGGTCAACGTCCGCGCCTTTCGGGAAGCTTTGCACCATGTGGTAGAACATCACACCACCGTCCTTGTGATGCAGGAGCTTCGTACTCAGAAACTCGTCGAACGCCGTTTCCGGTTGGCAGCCAATGCCGCTGATGAGTGCCTGACCGTTCCAGAGCGTCTTATTTTCCTGTGCCACATACCGCATCACGCTTTTCATGCAGCCGCGTGTCTGTGTGCCTTTCTTGTAATTCACGAAATGGACGATTGCGATTTTCCGTGCCCTCCTTCCTGCATCTCCCGCAGGGTGATGTTGATTTTTGCAAATGCCTGTGCTGCTGTGTCCAGATTGGCGAACTGTACCTTGCCCATATTCGCCAGCACTGCCAGCTGGTTGAGGTTGTTGCCGATGGCCTTCTGCTGCCGCAGGACTTCCTTTAGCCCGTCCAGAATCACGATCCGTTTTCCAAGACAGCAACTGGTCACATAGTCACTTTGTGTCATGTGTGCCTGCGCTGCTTTTCGGCGTATCGTTTCCAAATCCTGTTCTGAAATCCGAATGCTGAATTGTTTATTTTTTCTCATATTTCCTCCGTTCGTAAAAGTGGGCACGGGCTTCTGCCCGATTTGGGGCATTTGGCAGGGAGCCGGTGTGCCGGCGACTAGCCAAATGCGATGCTGGCTCCTCCCGAACGGGAGGATTTTCCCCGCCGTAGCGGGGATTCTCTGCGTTGGACTGGCGTATTGCACCTGTATTTTCCTGCGTTGCCCGCACGTCGGCGCAACGTTGGCTTTTCCCATTGTGCTGCGCACACACCCGCAGTCGGAGCAAAAAGCCGCACACAGCGGCGACACGCGGCTCACGGCGCGCTCTGGGCGTTCAGCGCACCCGCAGGGTCGATAGGGACGATTTTTTCCACGGCGGGAAGATCGGCACCATCGGCCCTTTTCAGGCAGATCAGCCGCTCTCCGTTGCTCTTTCGGAACGATACGAAAATGCCGTTTTTCCTTAGAGCGTCAACGCTTTTTCGGATTTGATGCGAGAAGCTGTTCGGCGTCCAGCCCTCGATTCCGGCAGGGTCGATCTTTTCCAACAGTGCTTTTGCAGGGGTGCTGATTTCAGACTCTTTTTGCAGAAGCTCAGAGAGAAGAATTTCAATCTGAAGCATCGAAATCTTAGAAGTCGTGCTGCAAGTTTTGCTGTCCTCAAGCAGTTTCCAGACGTGATCTTCCTCGCCAAATTCGAGTTTTAACGTGCGATCCGGAATGTCACGGCCGGTGCAATGCAGCGAGGCAATGTTGGCAAGGCGAGAACTTTTCTGGAGAACAAAGGTTGAATCTGCCGCGCCGCTTAATCCCGTCGAGCCTGAAATCATGTTCATCGGATCATCGTCGTGGAGCTTGCGCAGATGGTGAATCAAGAGGATTGCAATGTGCCGCTTGTCCGCAAGTTTTTTCAGAAGCCCAATGTCCTGATAGTCATTCGCGTACAAATTGCTGTCACTGCCCGCGCTGCGGACACGCTGCAACGTATCAATGACAACCAGTTTTGTATCGGGATGTTCGGTCAAGAACTGCTCGATCTGCTGTTCCAACCCGCGCTTGAGCGTGTCAGCCATGATCGCAAAGTGCAGCGTCGGCGGTGCATTTTCCGTCAGGTCAAAGAGCCGCGACTGGATACGCCGGTAGGAATCTTCGAGGCTGAGATACAGAACTTCACCCTGCGTCACCGCGAAATTCCAGAGCGGCTGCCCCAGTGAAATGCATAAGCAAAGCCACAAAGCCAGCCAAGACTTGCCGCTTTTCGGCGCACCCGCGAGGATATGCAAGCCCTCCGGGATGAGTTCGTCGACGAGAAACGGCGTTGGTTCATACGTCCGATTTTGCAGATCTTCTGCGTTGATGGTTTCCAGTTTGGTCATTTTTTCACTTCCTTTCGATTTTATTTATTATAGATACATTATCTACAAATCTGCAATCAGATGATAGCACAACCATTGACATTCCACAATAGGTAATGTATCATTTAAGCACATACACTACACAAGCAAAAATACATTCTCTACAAAGGAGGCACACGCACATGGGCGTTTTGGGGAAAGATTTATTGGATTTTCATCGGCCGCGCACCAATACGAAGGTGGAGTTCGGCGCTTCCGGCTATTGGGTCGAATCCCATCCGACGATGCAGCCCTACGGCGCTGTGCTGACGGAAATTCTGAATCTTGACGCTGCGCCGTTTCAAGAATTATTGGATCAATATCGGAAGACCGTTGCAGAAAAGGATGCAGAGCAGGCAGCGCGGGCGTTTCAGGCTGTGACAAATGGATTTGCATCTTTACCGCTTTACCGCCTGTATTGGGATGACGTTCAGCTGTTTGCAAGCATGGATGTGCGTGAATTATTCGTGGGAGAAGCGCAGGAAGCGTTCCGCGAATATGCGATGCAGGACGATACGTTGCCGAGGTTCATGCTGGAGCAGCTGGACGCCATCCGATTGATTCAGGAGCGCTATGGGTGGTTCCTGGACGGCATTTTTGCGGGCAAGCCGTTTGAAAAGAAAAAGGGCCAGAGAAAAACTTCTCTGGCCCAGCAGATCGGGAAAAAAGGGTTGGAGCCGTTCGTCAGCGGCGTCAGCCTTGGAGCAAGCCCGGAGGTGGACGCGCCGAAGGTAAACGCGCAGTTCTGCATTCGCGGCACTGGGCGCGGGGCGGAGTTGGTCGAAAAAATGTACTTTGACCGGCTGCTGGATTTTGTCTATGTAGAATTCATGAAAGGCTTGCAGCGCGGGTTTGTTCCGAAGCGCTGCGCCAACTGCGGGCGCTGGTTTTTGCAGGCGCCGGGCGCGACCTTTGCCTATTGCGCCGGTCCTGCGCCGGAAGACCCAGGTAAAACCTGCCGGGAGATCGGCGCAGTCAGTAGCTTTAAGGACAAAGTTGCGAACAATGAAGTCTGGCAGGTGCAGCAGCGGGCATACAAGAAATACTACGCGCGCACGATGCGGAAGGACATGACCAAGGCCGAGTTTGAAGCATGGACGCGTGATGCAGAACGCAAGCGGGATGCCGCGCTGGGACCGTATGCACGTGCTGCCACAGAAGAAGAACGCCAGCGCATCGCAGATGCACTGGCGGAGGAACTGAACAAGCTGTAAGCAAATATATAAATTTTAACAGAGCTTCGTTGAATTAGCGGCCTATACTCATTCTTTACTTCTGAAGCTGTTCCAAGCTTTCTGCGAGCTTCTGGTTGCCGGTTTCATAATCCCGAACTGCGTCGAGAACCTTTGCGCAGGCCTCGCTGTCGCCGGTATGGGAGAGCTTGTGCGCCAGTTCCTTAAGCTCGTTTGTGTGGGAAACGTTGTGCCCGACCATGTAACGCATGAGTGCAATCAGCTCCTCGCGCGGCGTGTCTGTGTGCGAATGGTCATGAGAATGCTCGTGCTCATGTTCGTGTGCATGCTCGCAATCGTGATCGTGTTCCATGTGCATGATGATACCTCCTGCAAATTGATTTCATGACAAAACTGCGGCGTCTTCTTCCCCAAGAAACGCCGCAGTTTTGTTTTAGGATTGGATTGGGATAGCGTATTAACTGATGGCTGTATTGTATCAGACTGCAAGCCTGTTCGGAAGCTCCCCGGGGGGATGTCTTTTTATAGGGCACGTTTCATTTCGTGATCCCCTCATGGGGTTATTCTCGGGAATTTATGCTGTTTTACCAAAAACGGAACCTCCCATCGGGGTTCCGGATGGATATAGAATTTGGAATGCTGTCTAAAATGGATTGTATTATTTTGTGAAAATATCACAGTTTATTTGCTTCGAACCTCCGGGGGAGCTTTTTTCGGTCTGCATACCACGCTATACTGATACTATCCTGAAATGGCGAAAATCGCCTAAAGAAAGAGGAGGAACAAACAATGGCATGTTTCCTGGTACCAACTGCGGAAGCCATCGTCACGGGTGTCGTTTCCAACGTGGAAAAGAAAAACGAGGTCGCGGTAGAGGGCAAGATTCCGTTCTCCCGCAAGCTCAAGTGGCTGAAGAATATGCTCTGGGGCGGCGCGGCGCTGCTGGCGTATGAGCATGTGTGGCACGGTGAGGTGGTGCCCTGGTTTCCGTTTTTGACGGCTGCCGCAGATCCTGCGGATGCGGCGGTGATGCTGCATGAGATGGCAACCGTCGGCGTGACAATGGCGCTTCTGGTCACAGCGGCATGGGGCTGCATTGCGCTTGCCGCAGACAAGATCGTCAAGCGCGAATCAAATATGACACCCGCTGCGCGATAAGGAGGGCATTTTATGACACTTCTCACCTGCGTATTTGCGGCAATCATCTGCTCGATTCTGTGGTACAAGCACGCGCCGGACAACACCCTGCGGCTTGGTACGCTGAGTCTCATGTACTGGGGCGCTTCTCTCATGTGGCTTGGCGACGCAATCTTTGAATACGCCGAGCTGCACGAAGCGTTCTTCACGCCGGAACCGATCGATATGCTCAACGATTTCTACCTCGGTCTGTCTGTGGTCGCGCTGGGGCTCATCATCTGGCTCGTGATTCTGCTCGTCAAAGACCCGAAAGGCGCGGTAAAAGCGTCGCTGCTGAAAAAGAAATAAGTGTGAATGCCCTCTGCGCGTATTGCTCGTGCAGAGGGCGTTTTCTATGATCCCCATGGGAGGATATTTTATCCGACTGTTGCCATATTTCACAAAATAGAACCGCAGTTTTCGATATATCATTCAAAAAGCAGGAAAAATTCTCATTGCGATTGCCGCATGGAATCAGAATTTCACCATTTTACCCCCGGAGGGGGTTATGCGCTGCGGAAATCCCTCTCAAATTTCATCCCCCGGGGAGGCTTACGGCACGGCACAAAAAACAGTAAAATATAAAAATCAGAGAGGCGGTGGTGCGCGTGGACGATTGGAATACAGAGCAGAAACATGACCACGACCATGTCCATCCGCACACGCATGACGGTGAGGATGCACACGAACACCCACATACGCATGCGCACGAAGAGGAACACGCGCACAAGCACCCGCATCACCATGAAAACACGAAATATGTTCAGAACCGGCTGGCACGGGCATCCGGTCATTTACAGCACGTCCGGGCCATGGTCGATGAAGGTGAGGACTGCTCGGATGTTCTGATGCAGTTGTCGGCTGTGATCGGCGCGCTGCAATCCATCGCCAAAGTCATTCTGAAAGACCATCTGGATCACTGCGTGGTAGACGCGGTACAGTCCGGCGATACGCAGACGCTGGACGATTTCAAAAAAGCGATTGACCGCTATATTCGCTGAGGAGGAACGCCATGATCGACAAGAATTTTGATCCGTGGAAGCGGGTGCGCGAATTTCGGCCGGAAGCGCTGTTGCAGGAAAGCAGCGATCTGGTACAGTGGCCGATCAAGCTCTACAAAGCGCCGAAGCTTTCGCCCTATTACCACGGCGGGCATCTGCTCATTGCGGCGGACTGCTCCGCGTTTTCCTATCCGGGGTTTCACGACGCACTGTCAAAGGGGCGGATTCCGCTGATCTGCTGCCCGGAAAACGATTTTGATATTACCGTGAAGCTGGCGGATATTTTCAGTCTCAACGACATTGCAAGCGTCACGATCGTGACCATGGACAAGCCGTGCTGTGCGGAGCTCAAGGACATGGTGCTGCGCGCCGTGAAAGCAAGCCGCCTGCCCATTCCCGTGCAGATCACAAATTTATTTGTAGATGCTGAGGAAGTAGACTGATAAAAACAATGCGTTACGAGAGAAATACAAAAAAGCAAGTTACTTATCATGTGCCGGATACGGATATCACGATTCCGGCCACCTTAATCTGCGGTCGGGAGTCGGGTGAAACCATCACCATTTCCGCCGGCGTTCACAGCCGGGAGTACATCGGCATTGAGACGCTGATCCGACTGGGGCCGGAACTGACGCCTGAGATGATGCGAGGGACGATCTTGCTGCTGCACTGCTGCAATTATAAAGGCTTTCTTTCACGCAGTTCGGACATCATGCCGCAGGACGGAAAAAATCTGAACCGGGTATTTCCGGGCGCGGCGGACGGCACACCGACACAAAAGCTTGCCGCATTTCTGGAATCGGAAATCATCGGTCATACCGATTATCTGGTTGACCTGCATTCCGGAGGCTTTTGCGAGGCGCTGACTCCGCACGTCTATTACCACGGCGCAGCCGCGCCGAACGTCTGCGCAGTTTCCCGCCGCATTGCAGAGCTAAGCGGTGCAGAATATCTGGTACGCTCTGAGACGAAAAACGGATTTTACAGCCATGCCGGTCAGTGCGGCGTCCCGGCAATCATTCTGGAACGCGGCGGCTGCGGTCTTTTGCAGGAAGAGGAAGTTCAGCAAGATCTTGCGGATGTAAAGAACATTCTCCGTGGACTGGGCTTCTTACAGGATTTACCCGCAAAAATCTTTCCGCACAGGTTGGCACAGAACGGGCACTATCTGAACGCGCCAGCCAGCGGCTGCTGGTATCCGAAAAAACAGCCGGGCGACAGACTCAAGACCGGGGAGCTTTTGGGCGAGATCCGAAGCATTTATGGCGAAACGCTGTTCCGCATTTCCGCAGAAGCAGACGGCGTACTGCTGTATCAGACGGCATCCCTTGGAATCAAAGCCGGAACGCCGATGATCGCATACGCAGAAGTGGAAAAGGAAGTATCACAATGATTTCAGCAATTGAACAAAGAGTACGTCATTACTGGACGCTTCGGTCGCATGATTTTGGAGTCGTGCGGAAAAATGAACTGGATAACGACATGGGGCAGCGGTGGCTGCGTGAGCTGGAAATGCTTCTGCCCAAAAAGAACGGTCTGCGGATTTTGGACGTCGGCACGGGCACCGGCTTTTTTGCGATTTTGTTGTCAGAAGCCGGACACCAGGTCGAGGGCATCGACTTGACACCTGCCATGCTCGATGAGGCGCGGGGTGTCACCGCGCAGCGCGGACTGGATATTGTGTTCCGCGAAATGGACGCGCAAGCGCTTTCTTATGACGACAGCAGCTTCGACGTGCTGCTCAGCCGGAATCTCACATGGACGCTTCCGGAGCCGGAGAAGGCTTACCGGGAGTGGTTCCGTGTTCTGAAGCCCGGCGGAATGCTTTTGAATTTTGATGCGGACTACGCCGCAAACGTGCGCAGCCGCAGCACACAAAACTGCAAGGTTTCGCCGGACAGTCCCTATGGGCATATCGGCATGACAGACGCCTTGCAGCGGGAAAACGATGAGATCACGCTCAGCATGGACATTGGGCAGGTTCGCCCGGCGTGGGATGTGTGCGTTCTGCGAAAAATCGGGTTTTCGGCGTGCAAAACAGACCTGAGCGTCGGCAAGCGCATTCTTGGAGCGCTTGACCTGACACACGCGCCGATGTTCGGCATTTACGCGAGGAAATCCTGACACCAGACGGGGAGAATCAATATGGCACAATTTACAACCTACGAAGAAGAAAATATCCACTATTGGACCAATCGCACGCCCGGTTATTCCGCGGTCAACCAGGAAGAACTGGCAGGCGACCAGAAGACCGTCTGGCGCGGCGTGATTTCCGGACGAATTGCCGCACACCTTCCCGAAAAGCGGCCGGAGGAGATCAGAGTTCTCGATGTCGGCACAGGACCGGGCTTTTTTGCCATCCTTCTGGCGGAGCTCGGCTATCAGGTGACCGCTGTGGACTATACGGCTTCCATGCTAGACGAGGCGCGCCGCAACGCCGGTGCGCTGGCTTCGCGTATCTGCTTCCGGCAGATGAACGCGGAAGATCTCAGCTTTTCAGCGGCATCGTTTGATGTGCTGGTGACCCGGAATGTTACCTGGAATCTGCACAACCCGGAAAAAGCCTATGCGCAGTGGACGCGGGTATTGAAGTCCGGCGGCGTACTTCTGAACTTTGACGCCAACTGGTATCGCTATCTGTGGGACGAGACTGCGCAGACAGCGCACGCGCAGGACCGAGCAAATCTTCTTGATTCCGACGTGCGCGATGAGACGGCCGGAACCGACGTTTCTGCCATGGAAGCGATCGCGCGGCAGGCGCCGCTCTCCAGCCGCCAGCGCCCAGCGTGGGATTTGGATGTCTTGCACGGACTTGGGATGCAGGCAGCCGCGGATACGGAGGTCTGGAAGCAGGTCTGGACAAAAGAGGAGCGCATCAATAACGCATCGACACCAATGTTTTTGGTAGAGGCGCGAAAATGTCCGCTGCTCCAGTAAGGAGAAGCTTTGAAAAAATATATTCTGAAACGATTTTTGCAGCTCATCCCGGTGCTGCTTGGCATTACGTTTTTGTCCTTTGCCATGATGCGCGTCGCGGGCAGCGACGCGATCACAGAGCTTTACGGAGACAAGGGCGCGGTCGCGCAGGAGGTCATCGACGCCAAGCGGGCAGAGCTGGGGCTTGACCAACCGTTTCTGACGCAGTATTTTGCGTGGCTTGGCGGCCTTCTGACCGGTGATATGGGCGTGAGCTATGTCTCCGGACGCAATGTATTCGGGACCTTTGTTTCCAAGCTCCCGGCGACGCTGCTTCTGACGGCGCTTTCCATCGTGGCAACCGTTCTGATCTCCATCCCGCTGGGCGTTCTGGCGGCGGTGCGGCATGATAAATTTACGGACTACTTTCTGCGCTTTTTCAGCTTTGTCGGCAACGCGCTGCCGAATTTTTTTGTGGCGCTGCTGCTGATGCAGGTGTTTTCGATTCATTGGAAGCTCTTCCCCGTCATTTCCAGCGGCACTACGCTGCAAAGTGCCGTTCTGCCGACGCTGACGCTGGCGGTTGCCATGTCAGCAAAGTATATGCGGCAGGTTCGCGCGACCGTTCTGGAAGAACTGAACAAGGACTATGTCACGGGGGCAAAGGCACGCGGTATTCGCGGGCGCGTGGTTCTCTGGAAGAGCGTGCTGAAATCCTCCATGCTGACGATCATCACGCTGCTGGCGCTTTCCATCGGGAGCCTTCTCGGCGGCACGGCAATCATTGAAAGTATTTTTATGTGGGACGGCGTCGGCAAGCTGGCCGTAGACGCCATCACCATGCGCGATTATCCGCTCATTCAGGCATATGTGGTGTGGATGGCAATCATCTATGTGATGGTGAACCTGATCACCGATCTTCTTTACCATGCGCTTGACCCGCGGATTCGTCTGGGGGTGAGCGAAGGATGAAGAAACCGACGACCCGAAAGCAGAAAATTCGCCGCAGCAATGTGAGGGCGCGGCTGATCATTTTCGGCACGCTCGCCGTGCTTCTGATCCTGTTTTCAATTTTCTCGGAATATCTGACCCCGTATGATCCCTATTTTCAGGATTTGAGCATTGCCAAGTCCCCGCCGTCGGCTGAGCATCTTCTCGGCACCGACCGCTATGGGCGCGATATGCTCTCGCGTGTAATGGTGGGCAGCCGGACAAGCATTTTCTCCACGCTTCTGCTTGTTGCAGTCATCACGACGCTCGGAACGGCAGTCGGCGTATTTTGTGGATGGAGAGGCGGATGGCTGGACACGGTTCTCATGCGCATTTCCGATATGTTCCTCGCGTTTCCGGGGTTGGTGTTCGCGCTGGCTGTGGCGGGTGTTCTTGGCGGCGGACTGCAAAACGCGATTATTGCGTTGGCAGCGATCTCATGGCCCAAATATGCGCGCATTGCCAGAAGTCAGACGCTCGCCCAGAAGGAAACGGTCTGGATGAGGGCGGCGAAGCTTTCTGGCAGCAGTCCGGGGAAGCTCATCTTCAAGCACATTCTGCCGAATATCCTGGGACCGATTCTGGTGACCTCCATGCTCGACATCGGCACCATGATGATGGAACTGGCTGCACTGAGCTTTCTCGGCCTTGGCGCGAAGCCGCCCACGGCGGAGTGGGGCAGCATGATGAGCGACACGCGCAGCCTGATGAGCACCTCACCGTGGATTACATTCTCCCCCGGCATTGCGATTTTTATCTCTGTCATGGTGTTCAATCTGCTGGGCGACACAATCCGGGACTATGCAGACCCCAAAAACCGTGGGAGGTGAGGCAATGGAAGAATTGCTGCGATACGATCAGATCGACATTTCTTACAACGGCACACCTGCTGTGCAGAATATCAGCTTCACGCTCGATCAGGGAGAAATCCTCGGAATTGTGGGCGAAAGCGGCTGCGGAAAATCCACACTGCTCAAGGCCGCAATGGGCCTTCTTGGAAGCGCCGGCGCAGTTACCCGAGGCGATATTCTCTACAAGGGAGAGAATCTTCTCGATTTGCCGGAGAAGAAGCTGCGCCTTTTGAACGGGCCGGAGCTCGGCATGATCTTTCAGAGCGCGGGCAGCTCGTTCTGCCCCATCCGCACAGTGGGCGCACAGCTCTATGAAATGATGAAAGAGCACGGCGCGGTTTCACGAAAGGAATTTCAGGCGCAGGCGCTGGAGCTTCTCGGAAAGCTCGGATTTGATGACGGAATGCGGATTCTGAAAAGCTACCCGTTTGAACTTTCCGGCGGGATGCAGCAGCGCGTCGGGATCGCGGCAGCCATGCTGCTGCATCCGAGTATCCTGCTTGCCGACGAACCGACGGCTGCGCTGGATGTGTCCGTTCAGAAGCAGGTTCTAGAGGAGCTGCTTTTCCTCCGAAACGCCTTCGACACCGCTATTTTGCTGGTGACGCACAACATCGGCATCATCCGCATGATGGCAGATCAGGTGCTTATCCTGCAAAACGGCAGGATGGTCGAATACGGAAGCACGCAGACTGTTCTGGAGCATCCGCAGGCGGAATACACGCGGCAGCTGCTCACTGCTGTGCCGAAGCTGAGGAGGGCGTGAGATGGAACCGATTTTAAGCGTTCATGATCTGACGAAGGCCTTTTCCCGCCCTGGACAAACGGAGCTGACCGCAGTCAACCATATCAGTTTTGACCTGATGCCGGGCGAGTGCCTTGGCATCATTGGCGAAAGCGGCAGCGGCAAGAGCACAACGGTAAACCTCATCACACGGCTTCTGGACGCAACCGCTGGAACCATCCTTCTGGACGGTGAGGACATCACCGGAATTACAGGAAAAGCGCTGCGTGCCGCCTACCGGAAGATGCAGATGGTATTCCAGACACCGACCGACTCCTTTGACCCGCGCCGCACACTGGGCGACGGCATTGGCGAGAGCCTTCGCAACGGCGGGATGACGAAAAAAGAAGCGGCGGCAGAAGCTGCGCGGCTGCTTGAACGCTGCGGACTGAGCGCTGATTTTGCTGCACGCTATCCGCACGAGGTCAGCGGCGGGCAGTGCCAGCGCGCAGCGATCGCCCGGGCGCTGGCCGTGAAGCCGAAACTGCTGATCTGTGATGAGGCAACTTCTGCGCTGGACGTGACCATCCAGAAGGAGATTCTGGAGCTTCTGAACACGCTCCGCCGGGAACAGGGAACGGCGCTCTCGATCCTGTTTATCTGTCACGATATTTCGCTGGTACAGCAGTTCTGCGACCGCGTGCTGGTGATGTATCACGGCGACATTGTGGAGCAGGGCACGCCGGACGAGGTGATCTGCCATCCGCAGAATGACTATACAAAGCGGCTCATTGACAGCGTTTTGTAATCAACACAGTGAACTGCCGAGCATTCGGCTGAATATCACAAATTACGAAAGGAAAGAGAAAAAATGAAAAAAACGATTTCGCTTCTGCTGATCCTGTGCCTGACGCTTGCGCTTCTGGCCGGATGCAGCGGAAAGACCGCAGCGCCGGCTGATGAACAGGCCGGAACGACCGAGGCGCAGACTTCTCAGGAAGCTTCTGCACAAGAGGAACCGGCGCAGACTGAACCTGCCGCAAAGAAGACCATGGTCATTGGCGATACCACGTTCAACTCGGAAAACTGGGAAGAGACTGTTGACCCCCACCGCACCTACAACGGCTGGGCCTGCATTCGCTACGGTATTGGCGAAACGCTGGTTCACTATACAGACAGCATGGAACTCGAACCGTGGCTGGCAAAGTCATGGGAAAATGACGGCAGTCTGACATGGACGATTATCCTGCAGGACAATGTTACGTTCTCCAACGGCCGGGCCATGGACGCGGAGGCAGTCAAGCAGTGCTTTGAGCATCTGCTGGAAAACCATGACCGCGCGCCCGGAGACACCAAAATTGCGGACATGCAGGCCGATGGCCAGACGCTCACCATTACCACCAGCGAACCAAATCCGGCACTCATGAACTATCTGGGCGACCCCTACGGCTGCATCATTGATGTGGATGCAAGTGATTTTGATACCGGCGTCGTGGTTGGCACGGGTCCCTATGTCGTGAAGGAAATGGTCACGGACGATCATCTGACACTGACGAAGAATGAAACCTACTGGAACGGCACGCCGAAGATCGACGAGCTGACCATCCGCACGCTTTCCAACGGCGACACGCTCTCTGCGGCGCTGCAGGCCGGGGACATTGACGCCGCCTACGGTATGGCGTATGAGGCGTATCCCAACTTTGAAAACGACAATTATCAGTTCTCCAGCATTCAGACCTCCCGCGCATTCTTTGGCTCGATGAACATGACAAGCAGCATCATTCAGGACCCGGCAGTCCGCAAGGCCATTGCCATGGGCATTGACAAGCAGGGCTTCGTTGCCGCGCTGCTGGACGGTCACGGTGTACCCGCGAACGGTGCGTTCCCGGATGGCTTTGCAGGCTTCGGCGGCGAGAATATCACAACCGAAAGCTATGATCCGGAAGGCGCAAAGCAGCTACTGGAGGATGCCGGCTGGACGGACACTGACGGCGATGGTATCCGCGAAAAGGACGGCGTAAAGCTGACCATCCGCTGGCTGACCTATCCCAGCCGGCAGGAGCTTCCGCTGCTGGCGGAATCCGCGCAGGCCACGCTCAAGGAGATCGGCATCGATGTGGACATCAACTGCACCGCAAACCGCCGGGAGTTCCTTGCCGATATGACGAGCTGGGATATTTACGCCTCGGCAATGGTCACCGCTCCTTCCGGCGACCCGCAGTATTTCTTCACATCCTGCTGTGTCCCCGGCATGAGCTATAATTTTGGCGCATACGAGAATGAAGAAGTAAACGCCATGATCGATGAACTGGCGACCGAGTTTGATACCGACAAACGCGCCGAGCTGGCCGTCAAGCTTCAGCAGGCAATTCTCGATGACAATGCCTATGTGTTCTGCTCGTTCCTTCAGATGAACATGATCTCCAAGAGCACGGTTACCGGCTATACCGCCCACGCCTGCGACTATTATCAGGTCACGGCAGAGCTTGACATCAACGAGTGAGCCGCATAGCAAATGTATTCTGAAATTCAGAATCTTTAGAAGAATCGGCAGCAGTCCTTTCGACTGCTGCCGATTTGCAACATATGCGATGAATACGCTGGAAATATTTATTTTCGTATGCGTGTCGCAGCCTGACGACTATTTGACTACTACCACCCACAATTCCAGAAAAACCGTTTTGCCCAGTGTTTTCAAGGCATTTGAGAAAGTTCGGTAATTTGCTGCAAACCCGGTAAAAACCCGCAAGCCCTTGAAAACACAGCACTTTATCAGGATACGCCTGAAAACTCCGACTCTGTAGGTCGCACGTTCGAATCGTGTCGGGCGTACCATAAAAATACCCACCCCACCGGGGTGGGTATTTTTATTGCCCAATACGGTTCGAAGTTTATGCCCCGAAGGGGTAAATCGTGTCGGGCGTACCAAAAATTCCGTGAAATCATCTGATTTCACGGAATTTTTATATGAATTTGTTTGAATTTCAACTTTTGAAGCATAGCGCAACCGGACAGAGCTTTTTGGGGGATAGCTTAGATCTCCAGACTACTTTGCATAATCTGGCTGGCGGCTTTCTTGTTCTTATCAAACGCGTGGGTGTAGATATCCAGCGTGGTCGATGGCTGGCTGTGTCCTAAGAGTCCGGCAACCGTGCCGACGTCCGTGCCGCTGGCAATGAACAGGCTCGCCGCCGTGTGACGCAGGCTGTGGACATTCAAGTCCGCCGGCAGGTCATTTGCCTTGAGAATTTTCTTGAAGCGCCATGTGAAGGTCGATGGTGTCATCGGCAGTTTCATGCCCTTTCTGCGGAACACATAGTCATCTTTGGTCTGCTCGCGCCGGTCGTAACGCTCCGTTTCCGCTGCGCAGAAGGTTTCGTATTCGCGCAGCAGACTTTCCATCTCTGCTGAGAAATACACATATCGGTTGCCCGCTTTCGTTTTCGGGGCTTTCACGATGATCTCGTCGCCGGTCGTTTTGACCGCGTTTCTGCAGACGTGGATGCTGCGTTCGGCGTAGTTGATGTCCGCCCACTTGAGCGCGCAGCACTCGCCGCGCCGCATCCCCGTGGCGATGATGAGCTTGAAGTAGGTTTCATGCAGGATGCTCGCGGTTTCCAGCGCCTGAATCAGCTTTTTCACCGTTTCATCGTCCGCGATTTTCTTTTCCTTCTTCTGCCCAGCGTATTTGTAGGTGCGCCAAGCCGGGTTATGATCAAGATAGCCGCCCTCCATCGCGTCGGAGAGGATGCCGCACAGACAACTGTGGACACCCTCGACCGTCGCTTCGGAGAGCGGCTTTCCTGTCGCTTTATTTTTCTGCTTCCGCAGCTTTGTGTACAGACTGCGGAAGTGTTCCGGCCGCAGATCGACCAGCTTGTAGCTGCCGAGGTATGGTTTGAAGCGTTCAATATCCTGCTTCTCGCGCACGAGCGTGGACTTCGCCAGCTTGTCCGGTGCAATCGTCTGGAGCCAGATTTCCGTGTACTTTTCCAGCGTGATCGACCGGTCGATGTCCGGGTTCAGCTTTTTACAGCTCATCTCGAACAGCATCGCCTGTTCCTGTAACCACTTCTCCGTCTGCTTTGGCGTAAGGCCTGTGGGCGGCTTGACCGTCTTCTGCTGCGGATTGCGCCGCCGACCGTCGGGTGTGTAGCCCATCGAGACGACGAGCAAATAACTGTTTCCACGTTTTCTGATACTTGCCATGTTGTGATTCCTCCTGTTCTGCTCAGCACGGCTGAGATTTTGTAACAGCAACAATACCAGAAAAATCGGGAATAGCGAGTGGATTTTGAAGATTCTACGAAAGTGACAATGGTATCAGGAGTATCTCGGCAAACTGGAGTTTATCAATTTACTAACCTGTTTTCTTCGCCCCAGATACAAAGTTGGTCAAGCACTTTCATCAGAGACTTTCCGCGCTCGGACAGCGAATACTCTACTTTCGGTGGAATCTGCGGATACTCTTTCCGCACAATAAGCTGGTCGGCTTCCAGTTCTTTCAGGTTGCTACTAAGCGTCTTGTCTGTAATTACGCCAAGATAGCGCTTCATCTCATTGAACCGCACCGGTTCAAACTCCATCAGGCAATATAAAATGACCATCTTATGCTTGCCGCTGATGAGTGACATGGTGTAGCTGAATCCGGTGTCAGCAAAGTTTGCGTCTTTGATATAGTTCTCCATGCAGGACATGGTTGCACTTCCTTTTTGAATAGTATCTATCTTTATTGACAGTACTTGCGCTTTTCCAGATGTGTGCTAATATGATAGCAGGATGACGGATCGATGTCAATCCAAAACTCAAACGGAGGTCGTTATCATGAAAAAAGAATTGGGCGTCCACCCTTATCTGTTCCCGATGCCGGTGCTGATGATCGCCACTTACGGCGACGATGATACAGTTGACGTGATGAACATGGCGTGGGGCGGGATCTGCGCGGAGAATATGGTGTCTCTGAACATTGACGAGGGTCATAAGACCTCGGAGAACATCAAAAAGCGCGGTGCGTTCACTCTGAGTATTGCAGATATTCCCCATATCGAGGCCGCTGACTTCTTCGGCATTGCCAGCGGCAACAAGATGGCGAACAAGTTCGAGCGCAGCGGTCTGACTGCTGTGAAAAGCGAAAAGGTGGACGCTCCTATCGTACAGGAGTTCCCGCTGACGTTGGAGTGTAAGGTCGTCGAGGACAAGATGGAGGTCTACGGTCATCATGTCATCGGTGAGATCGTTGGCGTACTGGCAGACGAGTCCGTGCTGGATGAAAAGGACAAGGTAGATGTCACCAAGCTGAACGCTTTCGTGTTTGACCAGTTCCGCAACGGCTACTATGCCATTGGGGAAAAGGTTGGTCAAGCATGGCACACCGGCGCACCATTGATGAAGAAATAATATATACTCAAACAGTCCCTCATTACCAAATACGGTGAGGGACTGTTTGCTCAATAAATTCCGGTCTGTTGAACAACTATATCACAGATTTTTTCTGCGTTCAACAACACTACTCCGTATCAGGAAACCAACAATTCCGGATTGGGTATTGCGAACAGACTATTGCTCATACGCTTTGCGGCGTCCTGCTTGAGCTGCATCTGCGGGTGGCAGTAGGTGCGCTCCAAGAACGACGTATCGCCGTGACCGGCGAGGTCTGCGACCGTGTTTTTGTCCACGCCCTCGTGCAGAAGCGTCGAGACGAAGAAGTGCCGGAGGGTGTGCAGGTGATAGGTTTTCGGCAGACCGATCTCTGCAAACAGGGCTTTCAGGTGCTTGCTGAACGTGTCCGGATGGATGGGCGTGCCGTCGTCCTTTGTGAAAATATATTCCGGAAACGGAACGCCATTTTCATCGCGGAGTCTCATTTTGCGGTAGCAGAACCCGCGCAGCAGGCTGAACATTTCTTCGTTCATCGAAACAGTTCGGGCGCGACCATTTTTCGTTTTACCCTCTTGCACACCCTCGCCGGAAACGGTGCTGCGCGAGTGTTGGACAATGATATAGCCCTCGTAGCTGCCAGTCACGATCACGTCTGACCAGTGCAGGGCGCACAGCTCACCGCGGCGCATCCCCGTGTTGATAGCGAGGAAATAAAAGAGCTGAAAGACCGGTTCCTCATAACAGAGGGCGGAGAGAAATTTCTGCATTTCCTCCATCGTCGGAATCTCCTGCGCTTTTCGTTCTGCATCCGGCAGGTCGATCATGCGGGCCGGATTTTTCTCAATGATCTCGTTGCGTTTTGCGTCGCTGAGAACCGCTGATACGACGGTCAGGTATTTCTGCACCGTTTTTTCCTTGATCGGTTTTCCACGATGGGTGCGCTTGCGAAGCTTTGCCAACAGGTTTTCCAGTGCAATCGGGCGCAGCCGATTCAGCTTGATCGCGCCGATCTCCGGGAATACCGTTTCAAGCGACCGCCGGTAAAAGGCAATCGTGCCGGGTGCGTATTTTGTCTGCCGTTCCAGCCAGCCGCGGGCGTAGGTCTCAAATGTCATCTCACCGTCCTCACTGTAACCCTGCTTGAATAGCCGTTCCAGCCGCTCGGCTTCGTGGTAGACATACTGATCGACACCGCGCTTTGGTACAGAATCCGGCACCTGAATCGTTTTCGCCTTGCAGATTTTCCGTCCGTCGGTGCGGTAGCCATTGCTGATGGTAATTTTGTATTTTCGGTCAGATAATTGTTTGATGCTTGCCATAAATCTCCCCCCTACATCTTTTGTTCCATATTCCAATCTTCGTGATCGTCCTCGGCGTGACCGAGGGCGGTTTTCTTTTGCCGGAGTTTTCTTCGACGCTTGCTGTCGATGTGCAGCGCTATAGTTGTTCCGTCGTGCTGCGGCGCATCGTCCGTCATCTGCTCCACAGCACGGCTAAGGCGCACAGCGTCGCGCACAAGATCACCGCTGTAATCGAGATCCACGCGCACGTCTGGATTTTCTTCCGCGTCTCCTGCACCGTATTCGAAAGCTGATTTTTCGTATCGTTCAGGATCGCGGTCAGGGAGAGCTTCGTATTCTCTGTCAGCGCCTTGCAGTTGGAAGAATACCTCTCGTTCAGGCTCCCAGCCTGTTTCTCGAAATTTTCTGCGCTCGTTTGCATCTTGATCAGAGATTCCTGCGCTTCTGCTTTCGTCAGAAGCATTTTCAGATCGGTGTCCAACTGCATCTGCTGCCGGAACAGCCTGTCCTGCATTTCGAGCAGCGCGCTCCAGTTCCGCTCCGTGACTATCACGCTGGGTTCCAGCCGTTGCGCCTCGTCCATCGACTTTCGATGCCGTACCGCTAATTCCTCCGTTGTCAATCTCTGATCTGTATCCAAATTCTGCCTCCATATTTTCTTTCAGGTATTTTTCTATGTGTAATTTACTGTCACGGCACTTGCGTCCGTCTGGTGTGATATAGGTGATACTCTTTCGGCTGTCCGTCCAAGTGGCGTCGTAACCCTCAGAGCGGAGCAGAACCAGAAATTCTTCCCTGTTCCCGGCATAACGCATACACTCGTCGATCACGCACATGAGTTCAAATTTCCAACTCTCGCCTTTGGTTGCCGTGTAGTATTCCGCATTGGACATTCCGCGCGATTGCCGCTGCTCATCTTTCTGGAATTTCGGCAGTCCCAGTTCTTCGCAAATCTGGTCATTGCGAACGCGCAGCTCCTGAATCTGTTCATCTGCCATGTGTATCTTCTTGCCCGTCTCAAAATTGACACTGTTGATGATGCAGTGCGAGTGAATGTGTTCGCGGTCGACGTGCGTGCAGACCAGCACCTCGCAACCCTCGAAGTATCCAGCAAGCCTGCGTGCTGCCTCGTGTGCTGTGCGAGGATCAATGTCTGCGCCCTTCGGGAAGCTCTGCACCATGTGGTAGAACATTACACCACCGTCCTTGTGGTGCAGCAGCTTCGTACTGAGGAATTCGTCGAACGCTGTTTCCGGCTGGCAGCCGATGCCGCTGATGAGATTTTGACCATCCCAGAACGTCTTGTTTTCCTGTGCCACATACCGCATCACACTTTTCATGCAGCCGCGCGTCTGCGTTCCCTTTTTGTAGTTCACGAAATGGACGATTGCGATTTGCCTGCACCTCCCTCCTGCAACTCCCGCAGGGCTGTGTTGATCTTGGAAAATTCGTGCACGGCAGAGTCCAGATTGGCGAACTGTACTTTGCCCATGTTCGCCAGTACCGTCAGCTGGTTGAGGTTGTTGCCAATAGCCTTCTGCTGCCGCAGGACTTCCTTTAGCCCGTCCAGAATCACAATCCGTTTTCCAAGACAGCAGGCGGTCACATAGTCGCTCTGGCTCATGTGCGCCTGCGCCGCTTTTCGTCGTATCGTCTCCAAATCCTGCTCCGAGATTCGGATACTGAATTGTTTGTCTTTTTTCATCTTTCCTCCGTTTTCATTGAAGTGGGTGCGGGCTTCTGCCCGCAAACAGCATTTGGCAGGGAGCCGGGACACCGGCGACTAGCCAAATGCGATGCTGGCTCCTCCCGAACGGGAGGATTTTTCCCGCCGCGGCGGGGCTTCTCTGCGCTTTGAGCCCGCGCTTTTTCGCGTTGCCCGCACGTCGGCGCAACGTGGGGCTTTGCGGCACTCCTGCGCACACACTCGCAGTTGGGAAAAAAACCGCACACAGCGGCGACACGCGCCTCACGTTGCGCTCCGGGCGTTCGGCACACCCGCAGGGTCGATAGGGTCGATTTTCTCCACGGTGGGAAGATCGGCACTTTCGGCACTTCGGAGCGAGATCAGCCGCTTTCCATTGCTGCGGTAGGTCTTGACCAGAACTCCGTTTTCTCTTAGAGCCGCAACGCTTTCCCGCACCAGCCGGGTGATCTTTTTCGGCGTGATGCCGAAGCTGCCGTCAGGGTCGATCTTCGCAGACAGTGCCGATGGTGAGCCGAGATATGTAGAATCGGCACGGAGCAAAGCAGAGAAAAGATGTACGAGTTGAAGCGTTGAAATCCTAGAAGCACTGCTGCAAGTTTTGCTGTCTTCAAGCTGCTTCCAGATGTGATCTTCCTCGCCAAATTCCAGTTTTAATGTGCGATCTGGGATGTCCCGACCGGTGCAATGCAGGGAGGCAATGTTGGCAAGACGAGAGTTTTTCTGGAGAACAAAGGTCGAATCTGCCGCGCCGCTTAATCCCGTCGAACCTGAAATCATGTTCATCGGATCGTCGTCGTGGAGCTTCCGCAGATGGTGAATCAAGAGAATTGCAATGTGCCGTTTGTCTGCAAGCTGTTTCAAAAGCCCGATGTCTTGATAGTCGTTTGCATACAGATTGCTGTCATTTCCTGTGCTACGAACGCGCTGCAAAGTGTCAATCACAACGAGTTTTGTGTCAGGATGCTCTGTCAAGAACTGCTCGATCTGTTGTTCCAACCCGTGCTTGAGCGTGTCAGCCATGATCGCAAAATGCAGCGTCGATGGCGCGTCCTCGGTCAGATCAAAGAGCCGTGTTTGGATGCGCTGGAACGAATCTTCGAGGCTGAGATACAGGACTTCGCCTTGGGTTGTTGCGAAATTCCAGAGCGGCTGCCCCTGCGAAACGCACAAGCAAAGCCATAATGCCAGCCAAGACTTGCCGATCTTCGGTGCGCCCGCGAGGATATGCAAGCCCTCTGGGATGAGTTCGTCGACGAGAAACGGCGTTGGATCATATGTCCTGTTTTGCAAATCTTCCGCATTGATAGTGTGTAGTTGATTCATAC
>ERZ791753.893-NODE-893-length-22826-cov-8.084054_pt1 | contig 22826 bp, 23 predicted proteins | sample MGYA00509951_ERZ791753 | MGnify/ENA primary metagenome ERZ791753 (study PRJEB30046, sample SAMN00792026) | human gut metagenome | study: EMG produced TPA metagenomics assembly of the A metagenome-wide association study of gut microbiota in type 2... | reverse complement strand
ATGTGGGGGCCACCTTCAAGATCGGCCAGCACAACCATGTGTCCAACAGCCGGGTGGCTATGGCCAAGGAAATCCGGGATTTGAAGGCCCTGGTAGCCCGGCAGGATGGAGAGATGCAGCAGCTGAAGACCCTGATGAACCAGCTGGCAGGAAAAACGGTGATGGCGGTGGACAAAGATGCCCTGTTCCCGGATATCCCGGAAAACCACTGGGCTTATGACTATGTGATGAAACTGGCCCGGGCTGGGATCATCGAAGGGTATGAGGATGGAGAATTCAAAGGGGATCGGATGATGACCCGGTATGAATTCGCTGCTCTCCTGTATCGTGCCATCATGGCCGGTGCCGCATCCAATCCGGATTTGAACCAGGACGGAACCTTGGGCAGATTGGTGAAGGAATTCGACGGAGAACTGAAGTACATCCGCATCGACGTGATCGAAAAAGACAAACACGGGAACCCTACCATCGAACGGGTGCGGACCGTGGAAGACAGCAAGAAACATCATGGGAAGTAAAAAGCAGGAGGTGCTGCGCGGAATGTGCAGCACCTCCTGTTCCTATAAAACTTTGATTTCTTTCAGCTCTTGGACCAGCCAATTCCCTTGGGCATCCATCAGGCCCCAGCCTTGCTTTCCTTTGACGGGAGCCGTCTTGCCCTGGAAGGAGGCCGCTTGGGTCACTTCTGCCGGGATCCGGACCGGGAGCAGGCTCCCTTCCCGGTCCATCAGACGGAAGTTCTTTCCCTCCTGGATCCAGGTAACTTCGGCACCAGCCCCGTAGGGAATGACCGTTACCGGATCTTGCCAGATTTTGAGCACTTGGCCGCTGGTTTCGGAAACCAGCCGGGTGGAGGACCCTTCTTTGACCAGCATCCGCTGACCGCCCAGGAATTGGATACTGTCCCAGGCAAAGGGCAGGCGCAGGGAACCATCGCTGAGATCCACTACACCGTATTTCCCGCTGGTTTTGTCCTGGATGGCCCCCAGTCCTTCTGCTTCGTCCAGGCCGCCGCCGCTGATGTCATATTTTCCCGGACCGAACAGAATCTTTCCCTGCCGGTTGGCGAACCACAGCTCTCCCTTGTCTTTCACGAAAGTGCCCCAGGGAGTCATGGGGAATACAGAATCGTTCCGGTCATCGATGATGATTTGGCCAGACCGGTCGATATAGCCCCGTTTCACCCCGTCCCAAGTCAGGCTCAGGGGTGCTTCTGGATCGTATACACTGGTGTCCCACAGGGCGGAGCCCAGGGCTGCTCCGACGGCACTGGCCCAGTTGAAGGAACGGACTTTGCGCCGGGTCTCTGCCAGGCCATCCTGGAAGGGGAAGACATGATCATAGGGAGCGGCAAAAAGCTCTTTGCCCTGGGTATTGATGGCCACGGTCCTGCCCTTGCTGTTTTTCACAAAAGCGATGCCTTCACTGAATCCCGTGAGCACGGCTTGGTAGACTGGGGCCAGGACGGGCTTCCCGGAGGCATCCTGGAATCCCCAGCGCCCCTTTTCCTTGAAGGGATAGAGCCCTTCAAGAGAGGCAGGGTCCTGGGCCGGCTGGCCGTCCCGGGTCAAGTACCGAAGCGCTTTTTTGTCTTCCCAAGCCATGATCGATCCGTTTTTGCCAGCTTCCAGCTTTTTGAAATGGGGTGTCAGTAGCTGACGGCCCTGGCTGTCCCAAAGGCCCCAGCGCCCCTGCTGGTCCCTGCCGGCAAAGACCGGTGTCAGGGAAGCCTGCCGGGAAACTCGGTCCAACTGGGGCACTTTCCGATGGGGATTGGGAACTAGGATGTTGCCCAGGATCTCTGCAGAGCCTTCTTTGTCCAGGCTGACGCTGCTGGTGGAATGGGTGGATGTGGTGGAAGAAGAAGTGTGGGTGGAAGATTCTGTCCGGGTGGTGGTGTGGGATTCCCGATGTTCATGGGAATAGATCTCAGCTCCCTTTTCTGCCGCGGCGGGCAATGGAAGGGAAAGAGAAGCTGCCAGAGCAGCCAGGAGCAAAGGGGATTTCAGAGAAGCAAAGTGACGCATACCGTCTCCTTTCAGTAAATAAAGATATGAAGATACAAAACAATAAGAAAATTATATCATATAGAATAGTTATCCGTAAAGAAAAAGTGGCTGCTGCTTGCGCAACAGCCACCTGTTTTTTTACGCTTCTTTCATGGAATTCAAGATTGCATCTACCAGATCGTTCATGCTCCGTTCTTGGCCTCCGGTCATCCGGGAGTTGATGGTCACTCCGTCCTGGAGGACGGTCATGGCCTTCATGTTGTTTTCCAGGAATTCCGTCATGAGACCGCCTACGGTGCAGGCCCAGGATCCGTTTTCGATGATTCCCACGATCCGTTTCTGCAGGTTCAGGGCCTTCATGTCTTCCAGGAAGTTCAGCATCTTGGGATAGATCCCCAGGTTGTAGGTCACGGAAGCCAGCACCAGATGGCTGTATTTGAAGGCATCGGAGATCAGGTAGGAAATGTCCGTTTTGGAAACATCGTACATATGGATATTGGTCATGCCCTTTTCTGCCAGTTTGGCTGCCAGGACGGAAGCGGTGCTCTCCGTATTGCCGTACATGGAGGCATAGACCAGCAGCACGCCTTTTTCTTCCGGTTCATAAGTGGCCCAGTGGATGTACTTGTCCACGATGTATTTGATGTTGTTCCGCCATACCGGCCCGTGGAGCGGGCAGATCATCTTGATGTCCAGCTGGCTGGCTTTGCCCAGGAGATCCATGACGAAGGGCCCGTATTTCCCCACGATGTTGGTGTAGTACCGGCGGGCATCATCCAGCCAGTCCCGGTCGAAGTCCACTTCGTCGTTGAAAATCCGGCCGCCCAGGGCTCCGAAGGAACCGAAGGCATCGGCGGAGAACAGGGTGCCAGTGGTCAGGTCGAAGGAGACCATGGCTTCCGGCCAGTGGACCATGGGAGCGGCCACAAAGGCGATGGTGTGCTTCCCGAATTTCTGGGTGTCGCCCTCTTTCACCACGATCTGCTTTTCTCCTTCCACCCGATAGCCGAACTGATCCATCAAGGTGAAGGCCTGTTCATTGCTGATCACCGTGGTTTCCGGGTGGCGGAGCAGCACTTCTTCGATGGAAGCCACATGGTCCGGTTCCACATGGTTGATGATCAGGTAGTCCAGCTTCCGGCCTTTTAGGACTCCTTCCACGTTTTCCAGGAACTGCTTGCACACGGACCAGTCCGCGGTATCGAACAGCACGGTCTTTTCGTCCAGCAGCAGATAGGAGTTGTAGGAAACGCCCCGGGGGATGGGATGGATGTTTTCAAACAGTGCCAGCCGGCGGTCATCCGCCCCTACCCAGTATAAGTCATTGGTTAATTTTCTTACACATTCCATAGTTATGCTCCTTTTCTCACTTTACGGGTACGAATTCAGTCTTGGCGGAGTTGCACAGCGGGCATACCCAGTCTTCCGGCAGATCCTGGAACTTGGTTCCAGGCTTCACATCCGCATCCGGGTCGCCCAGATCCGGGTTGTATTCATAACCGCAGCCCTTGCAGACATAACGGCCTTCCGGCATGTCTTTCAGGATCAGAGGTCTCTTCATCTTGACCATGGGAGGAGCGGGCTTCTTAGGCTGACCGTTGTTCAGGGCCTTGGCCAGAAGCGGCAGGATCACCTTCACGTCGCCTACGATGCCGTAGTCGCAGTTCTTGAAGATGGGGGCCCCGGCGTTGATGTTGATGGCCACGATGGTGGTGGCATTCTTGATGCCCTTCAGGTGCTGGACGGCACCGGAGATGCCGCAGGCAATGTACAGGTTGCCGTTGAACTTCTGGCCGCTCATGCCCACATACCGGTCAATAGGCACATACTGGAGGGTTTCCGCCACAGGACGGGAGGAACCTACCGCAGCTCCGGCCTGGCGGGCCAGGTCTTCGATCAGCTTCATATTGGCTTTTTCCCCGATGCCCTTGCCGGCGCTGACCACCCGTTCCGCATCGGAGATGGGAGTATCCAGAGGGATGCCCACGGTAAAGTCATAGCCGTCGTTCTTCAGGGCTTCCACCAGGGCTGCCACCTGTTCTTCCGGAGTTCCGTCTTTGAAGATCTGTTTCTTCCGGGCCCCGGTGATGGCCGCATTCTGTTTGGGAGCGCCTCCGTGCTTGGCTACGGACATCTTATCCGTAATGTGGGAGGCGATGACCACCCGCTGGATTTCGTTGGTGCCTTCGTAGATGGTGGTAATCTTGGCATCCCGGTAGAACCGTTCTACATCCATGCCTTTCAGGTAGCCGGTGCCGCCGAAGATCTGGAGGGCATCATTGGTGATAGAGACCGCCGCATCGGAAGCGTACATCTTGGCCATGGCACTTTCCATGCCGTAATCCTGGTGCTCCTGTTTCAGTTCTGCAGCACTGTATACCAGGAACCGGGCCGCCCGGAGCTTGGTGGCCATATCTGCCAATTTGAAGGAAACCCCCTGGTTCTGGCAGATGGGGGCGTTGAACTGGATCCGTTCCTTGGAATAGTTCAGAGCTGCTTCATAGGCACCCTGGGCAATCCCCAGTGCCTGGGCTGCGATCCCGATCCGGCCGCCGTCCAGGGTAGCCATGGCAATCTTGAAGCCCTGGCCCCGTTTGCCCAGCAGGTTTTCTTTGGGCAGTTTTACATTGTTGAAAATCAGTTCTGCCGTAGCGGAGGAACGGATCCCCAGTTTGTCATAATGGTCCCCGAAGGTGAAGCCGGGCATACCTTTTTCCACGATGAAAGCACTGATGCCCCGAGTTCCTTTCCCCGGTTCGGTGACGGCGAACACCACATAGGTATCGGCTTTCCCTGCATTGGTGATGAAGATCTTGTTCCCGTTGAGGATCCAGTGGGTCCCGTCGAATTCTGCGGTGGTTTCCGTTTCTCCAGCGTCAGAACCGGCATTGGGTTCCGTCAGGCCGAACGCCCCGATCTTTTTCCCAGAAGCCAGGGGCACCAGGTATTTCCGTTTTTGTTCTTCAGTGCCGAAAGCGAAGATGGGGTAGGACCCCAGGGACACATGGGCGGACAGGATGACACCAGCGCCCCCGTCCACCCGGGCCAGTTCTTCCACGGCAATGGCGTAGCTGATGTAGTCCAGCCCGGCACCGCCATATTCTTTGGGGAAGGGAATGCCCATCCATCCCAGTTCTCCCATTTCTTTGACTTGTTCGTCAGGGAATTTATTTTCCTTGTCCAGCATGAACGCAATGGGTTTGATCTTGGTTTCCGCAAAGCCGCGGACTTTGGCACGAAATTCTTCATGTTCCTGTGTGGTGGTAAATAACATACGCGTACCTCCTCTGTCATGGAAAATCAGGCTGTCAGATTCCTTCAAGTTAGTCATAACATACCAATTTAAAAATAAAATTATTTTAATAATAATTCTATCTTTTTACGACTCAATAGTACACTTTTCGTATACGTTTGTCAATGGGAAAAATCAGAAAGTTTCTGCTTCAATCGGTCCAGGAATACCTGGCTGGAACGGGACAGGAGGCGGAATTTCTTCCAGGCCACTACACTGGTGGTGAAAAGGGGCGGATCCAAAGGAATGAACTTCAGGCCGGGGGTCCCTTCCTGGAAGAAGGTGTTGAGGCTGATCAGATTGGTGCAGCCGGTGCGGACCAGAAGAGAAGCATTGCCCAGAAGATCGAACCGGCCGATGGCATGGATCTTGTCCGGGGTGACCTTGCCCTGGGACCAGGCGGTGAAATCAAAGTTCTTGGAAGCGGTCCGGGAGGAAACCAGCAGGGGCATCTGGAGAAAGTCCTCTGGGGTTACCCGGTCCAAGCTGGCCCAGGGACTCTGGCTGCTAGTGACGATCCAAATCTGATCCTTTTCCGGCAGCCGCAGGTAGTTGTATTTTTCCAGGTTGAAGGGCTCGATGAACAGCCCAAAATCCAGCAGCCCGTGTTCCAGCCGCTCCTGGACACCATCCGCATTGTTGGTGAACAGTTCGATGGTAAGCCGAGGATAGTCCTGGTGCAGTTCGGCGAAGGTGTCAGTGATCCAGTGCATCACTTTGGTTTCTCCGGCGCCGATCCGGATGCAGCCGGAAAGGTCCATGTTGTCTTCCCGGATCTCTTCCTTGGTCTGGTCCACCAGGGCCAGGATCTCTTCTGCTCGCTGGCGCAGGTGCATCCCTTCTTCCGTCAAGGTGGTGCTCCGGTTGGTCCGGACAAAGAGCTTTTTGCCCAGTTCCTTTTCCAGGTCCGCCATCTGCCGGGACAGGGTGGGCTGGGTGACGAACAGCACATTGGCGGCTTCAGTCATATTCTGTTCCCGGGCCACCGCCAGAAAATATTTCAGGGTACGGATTTCCATGGTTCCCTCCTGCAATAGAAAAAACGCATTTGTAAGTAGTTGTTATAAGCATTATACATCTTAAAGAGTTTGGAATACAATACAGGCAGAACAGGAAAGGAGAGAGCCTCATGGATCTGAAAGAACTGGAAAAAGTAAGCCCCTTTGCTCTGGGGGAAAAGAATACGGGAAACTGAAATAAAAGGAGGCAGTATGGAAAAGAAGCAATGGTTCCATCACCTGATGGCAGGGGTTTTGACGGTGGTGACAGCAAGCGGAATCGGATTGCAGACAGGGGAGGTTTTGGCTATGGAACAGAAAAAAGAACCGGTCAAGGTGGTACAGACCGCAGGACGGGATCAGCTGGGGACTTTTGCCCCGGATTTTGCCCGGTATAATGATGACATCCTTTTTGGAGAAGTGTGGAGCGCCAACGATAGATTGAGCCTCCACGACCGGAGCCTGGTGACGGTGACGGCTCTTATCGCCCAGGGGCTGACGGACAGCTCTCTCCAGTATCACATGGCCACCGCCAAAAAGAACGGGGTAACCCGGGAAGAAATGGTCCAGGCCATTACCCAGCTGGGGTTCTACTCCGGCTGGCCCAAAGCATGGGCGGCGTTCCGGTATGCCAAAGAGGTATACGGAAATGAATGAGAAGGAGGCGGAAAGCCTCAAAAAGACGGCACTGAGCCAGGAAGAACTCCAGGAGGCCGGCTGTCCGGAAGAGACCATCCGGAAAATCCTCCAGGAAAAGAATGACCGGTGCCAGTGCCGGTGTCTCCGTCAGTACCGGAAGGAAATCCTGAAAAAGCTCCATCGGGAGCAGGAAAAACTCACCAACCTGGATTATCTGCTGTACCATATGGAAAAATGACGGCAGGGAGAAGAATAAAGGAAAGCGGGAAAAATATGTCCAAGATGTTGATTGTCTATTATTCCTGGTCCAACGGGAATACGAAAAAGATTGCGGAAGAACTGCAGAAGGCAACCGGGGCCGATCTTGCCAGGATCGATACCCTGAGTGCCTATAAGAATCAAAGCTACGATGAAGTAGTCCGGGAATCGGAAAAGGATATCGCCAAAGGGTACAAGCCGGAACTGGCCCCTCTGTATTTCCACCTGAAGGACTACGACACGGTGGCGGTGGGCACCCCTACCTGGTGGTATACCATGGCTCCGGCCATGAAGACCTTCCTGGAAAGCCAGGATTTCACCGGGAAGAAAGCAGCCTTTTTTGCCACCCACGGAGGCTGGCCCGGCCATGCCCTGAAGGATATGGAAAAAGCCTGTAAAGGGGCTTCTTTCGGTCCGGAATTGACCATCCAGTTCGATTCCACCGGCGGCAGCCGTCAGGTGACCAGCCAGGACAAAGTGGAAGAGTGGATCCGGAAAGTACAGGGATGGAAATGATGCAGGAATATGGGGTATAAAGAGCAAAAAACGCATCTTCCCATGGCAGTGACTGCCGGGATACAATAAAATAACGTAGAGAATGTAAGGAGGAAAACAACATGAAATGGAAAAAAGCGATTTCCATCGTCTGCATGGCTCTGTCCCTGCTGGCGGTTACGGCCTGCGGCGGACAGCAGGCTGCCCAGAATGGCGGGGGCAAGGCCGCAGGTACGGCGGCTGCGGAAAAAGCGCCTGCCAAGGCCAAAAAGGTACTGGTGGTCTATTATACCAATACCCACCGGACGGAACAGGTGGCCAAGGCCATTGCCGGGGAGACCGGCGGGGATCTGTACCTGCTGGATCTGGAAAATCCCTATACGACCGCAGACTTGGATTACAACAACAAAAGTGCCCGGGTCTACAAGGAACATGATGACCCCAGCCTGCGGAACGTAGCTCTGAAGAACGCCAAACCCGCCAACTGGCAGGACTATGACACCGTATTCGTCGGGTATCCCATCTGGTGGGGCATTGCCGCTTGGCCCATGGATACCTTCATGAAGAGCAATGACTTCACCGGCAAGACGGTGATTCCCTTTGCCACCGCTTACAGCTCCGGCCTGGGCAGCAGCGCCGACCAGCTGAAGGAAATGGCCGGCAGCAAAGGCACCTGGCTCCAGGGCCGCTGCTTCACCGGCACCATCCAGGACAGCCAGGTGAAGGATTGGGTGAAAAGTTTGGGAGTAAAATAAAAAACGGGGCTGTTACTTATGCAACAGCCCCGTTTTTTATTTCTTCCCCCTGCAAAGTCCACAGTTTCCACAGTTTCCTCCGCAGGAACTTTTCCCTGCCTTGTGGTCTTTGTACATCTTGCGGATCACCGCCGCAATGATGAGAAAGAGCACCAGGCCCACAACAAATGTACCCATAGGTCATTTCTCCTTTTATGCATTGGCAGACGCTCCGCATCTGCCTTCCTTCGACCGCTGAACGTTGACAGCTGACTGTTGACAAAATGGGGGTGTGGATCCCCACACCCCCATTATACCTTATTCCGTTACATCCGCTGCATCTTTGATCTGGATTTCCCCGTTATACTTGGGAGCCGGACGGAACAGCAGGTAGATCATGATGGCCAGGACCACACAGGCTGCTGCCGTTCCCAGGGTAAAGGTACCGGTGGAAATGAAGCTGCTGAACTGATAGAACATCAGGGCCATGCAGTAGGCGAATCCGCACTGGTAACCGATGGCGATCAGGGTCCAGCGGCCGTTGTTCATTTCCCGTTTGATAGCGCCCATGGCAGCCACACAGGGAGCGCACAGCAGGTTGAACACCAGGAAGGAGTAGGCGCTGAGCACCGAGAAGTCCTGGGCAAAGGTGCCCCAGAATTCTTCTCCGTCTTCAGCGGCATCTGCCAGCCCGTACAGGATCCCGAAGGTCCCTACCAGGTTTTCTTTGGCAATCAGGCCGGTGAAGGCAGCCACAGCGGCTTTCCAGTCACCCCAGCCCAGAGGGGCGAAGATCCAGGCCACTTTGGAACCGATGAAGGCCAGGATGCTTTCATTCAAGGCATCCTCGTCCAGCATGGTGAAGGCACCGTCGTCCCAGCCGAAGCTGGACAGGAACCAGACCAGGATGGTGGACAGCAGGATCACTGTGCCGGCCTTCTTGATGAAGGAAGAGCTCCGTTCCCATACGCTCCGGGCGATGTTCCCCAGGGTGGGCATGTGGTAGGGGGGCAGTTCCATGACGAAGGGAGCTGGATCCCCGGCAAACAGTTTGGTCTTTTTCAGGATGATCCCGGAAATGATGATGGAGAAGATCCCTACGAAATAAGCAGAAGGAGCCACCCACCATTCTCCGCCGAAGTAAGCCCCGGCAATCAGGGCGATGATGGGCATCTTGGCGGAGCAGGGGATCATGGTGGTGGTCATGATGGTCATCCGCCGGTCGGATTCGTTTTCAATGGTCCGGGAAGCCATGATTCCGGGCACGCCGCACCCGGAGCCGATCAGCATGGGGATGAAGGATTTCCCAGAAAGACCGAACTTCCGGAAAGCCCGGTCCAGGATGAAAGCGATACGGGCCATGTAGCCGCAGGCTTCCAGGAAGGCCAGGAAGATGAACAGGACCACCATCTGGGGTACAAAGCCCAGCACGGCGCCCACCCCGGAAATGATGCCATCCACAATCAGGCCGTGGAGCCAATCTGCCACTTCCATGCTGTCCATCAGATCATCAGCAGCAGGGATGAGCATCTCTCCAAAGAGGGTGTCATTGACCCAGTCCGTAGCATCGGTCCCGATGGTGGTCACAGAAACATAATAGACCAGGAACATAATAGCAGCAAAAATGGGAAGTGCCAGCCACCGGTTGGTGACGATCTTGTCAATCTTATCGGACGTGGTCAGTTTGCCCTTGCTCTTTTTGATGTTGCATTCGTCGATGATGGAGCTGATGTATTTGTACCGTTCGTTGGTGATGATGCTTTCTGCATCGTCATCCATTTCCTGTTCCACCGCTTCGATATCCCCGTCGATGTGGTCGATGACGGATTGAGGCAGCTTCAGGGCATCCCGGACTTTTTCATCCCGTTCGAACAGCTTGATCACATACCACCGTTCCTGGTGGGCGGGAAGCATTCCTTGGGTGGCTTCTTCAATATGAGCCAGGGCATGTTCCACCGGTCCGTCGAAGGAATGCTTGGCCACCATCACCTGCTGGTGCTTGGCCACCTTGGCAGCCAGGTCGGCCGCTTCCTTGATCCCTTCTCCCGTACGGGCAGAGATTTCGATCACTTGACAGCCCATTCTTTGGGACAGCTTGTCGATGTTGATGATGTCGCCGTTTTTCCGGACCATATCCATCATGTTCACGGCCATGACCATGGGGATGCCCAGCTCTGCCAGCTGGGTGCTCAGGTACAGATTCCGTTCCAGGTTGGTCCCATCCACGATGTTCAAGATGGCGTCCGGCCGTTCTTTTACCAGATAGGTCCGGGATACCACTTCTTCCAAAGTGTAGGGGGAGAGGGAATAGATGCCGGGCAGGTCCTGGATGATCACATCCGGATGGCCCATGAGCTTCCCTTCCTTTTTTTCTACCGTTACACCGGGCCAGTTCCCTACGAACTGATTGGAACCGGTCAGGGCGTTGAACAGAGTAGTCTTGCCGGTATTGGGGTTCCCGGCAAGGGCGATTTTGAATTCCATGAAAATACCTTCTTTCCCGTCTATTACTCTTATCAAAATAAGTTAGAAAAACCTAATGCAATGGTAAAAATGTTACAGCTCCTTGACTTCCACCATTTCTGCATCGGCTTTCCGCAGGGAGAGTTCATAGCCCCGTACGGTCATTTCCACGGGGTCTCCCAGAGGGGCCACTTTCCGGATGTGGACTGGTGTTCCCTTGGTGATGCCCATATCCATGATCCGGCGCTTGATGGCTCCGGTGCCGTGGAGTTTCACCACTTCATAATCTTTGCCCGTCTGGGCGTCTCGTAATGTAGTCATTGCAGATTTCCCCTCCTTGGTTTCGTTTTACTGTACAGTGATTTTGGCGGCCATTTCCATACTGATAGCGACCCGGGATTCCCGGATGTTCAGGATCAGTCCGCTGGGGGTGTGTTGGACGATGGAGATCACCGCACCCTGGGTGATGCCCAGATTTTCCAGATGGGTCCGGATCTTGGCAGAACCGCCCACCCGCAGGACAGTCAGATCTTTGCCTTCATCGGCAAATGTCAAGGGCATGTTGCTACCTCTTTTCACAATTTATTCATGAAGCCTTAACTTCATACAGGATATGTTAGCACACACTAACGATAGAGTCAATAAAAATGGCAAAAAAGGGGGCTGTGAGGAAATAAAAATCAATTTCCTCACAGCCCGCGACCGGGGTGTGCAATCTTTCACACCCCCTTTATTTCTCCGGCTTCATCTTCTTTTCCGTAAATGCCTTCAGTCCGTTGAGCCCGGCCAGGAATACTCCGCCCATGAGGAACCAGAAAATGTGGAAGGTTTCCCAGGTGAGGGCCGGCTGGGGCACTTTCAGGGTAGTGGGTCCTTGGGCAATGGCGTACAGGGAACCGATCATCAGCCCCAGGATGAAGTACACCATGGCGGAACGGTGATTGTCTAGGGCATTCTTCACCAACTTGATGATCCCCACGATCCCGGCCAGCACCCCGAACCCGAAAATGCACAGCACCGGGAAATAGGACAGGTTCATGTGGAGGAATTCCTTGATGGCGCTGATGATGGGCACGTACAGCCCGAAAATCAGCAGCATGGTGGAACCGGAGATCCCCGGCAGTACCATGGCACAGATGGCGATCATGGCACAGACGAAGATGTAGCCTCCCAGAAGGGGCGTCAGGTGGGCGATTTCCACATTGGTCCCCTGGCCTCCGGTGGGGTTCACGGCGGCAATCACCAGCACTAGTACGATTCCCAACACCAGGAACAGAATCCGGCTGACCTGGCGGAGGCATTCCTTTTCTTCCCGGATAATGAGAGGAAGGGAAAAAATGGAAAAGCCTAGGAACAGGGAACTGAGTTCATAGATCCGGCTGGTGAAGAGACTGGAGATCACTAGCACCGAAGACCCCATGCCGATGACCCAGCCCATGCCCAGCTTGGCCAGGAACCGGATACCCTCCCGCTTCAGCTCCCGGCTGCCGTGGGTGAGTACATACAGGGAACTGATGAATTCATCATAGAAACCCAGTACAAAAGCGATGGTACCGCCGGAAACTCCGGGAACGCTGTCAGCCAGGGCCATGCAGAACCCTCGGACCATATTCAGGAACAAATCCATAATCGTCATCCTTTCTTGGGGCCATGCCCCTCCGTTTCTTTCCTATATTATAAAAACCGGGTTTAAACAATTCCAAAACAAACAGGAAAAAAATAGACAAGATTTGTGTTATAATAATTCATCGGGCTGGCTGTTTTGGCTGGACCCGACAGTGAGTCTTAATTATATCGTATTTCAGATGAAAATAGAATAGCGGAGGAAAGCTCTTTTCCGATGCGAAGGAGGGAAAAGTTTGGACAGAAGCGAACTGAAACTGAAACTCATGGAATATGCCGCCAAAGGCTACGAAGTGCCCCGGATGGACATGATCAAGACTCCGGAACAGATCGAAGGGATCCGGAAAGCCGGGAAGGTCAATTCGGAAGTGCTGGATGCTGTGGAAAAGAACATCAAGGTGGGAATGACCACTGACGATATCAATACCATTGTCTACGATACTACCCTGAAGCTCCATGCCATCCCGGCCTGCTTGAATTATGAAGGCTTCCCCAAATCCGTGTGCACCTCTGTGAATGATGTGATTTGCCATGGGATCCCGGACCCCAGCCAGGTGCTGAAAAGTGGGGACATCGTCAATGTGGATGCTACTACCATCTATGATGGGTATGTGGGAGATGCTTCCCGGATGTTCATGCTGGGCCGGGTGCCCGCCGAACGGAAGAACCTGGTGGGGATCACCCGGGAATGCCTGAAGCGGGGCATGGAAAATGCCGTGGGCTGGAAGAATACCCTGGGGGACATCGGAGCCGCCATCCAGAATTTTGCCCAGAAGCATGGCTGCAGCGTGGTCCGGGAATTCGGCGGCCACGGCGTGGGCCTGGAGATGCATGAAGACCCCTTTGTGTCCCATGTGGGGAAACGGAAAACCGGCATGCTGTTGGTCCCGGGCATGGTGATCACTATCGAACCCATGATCAATGCCGGCAGTCCGGAACTGTGGATCGACGAAATCAACGGCTGGACCGTCCATACTGCCGACGGCAAAGACAGCGCCCAGTGGGAACATACCCTCCTGATCACGGAAGGGGAACCGGAAGTGCTGAGCTGGTAAGCAATCAAAAAACGAAAGGATGAAAGAAAATGACCTTCATGGACTTGGCCAAAGCCAGATATTCTGTACGGAAATTCAGTGATAAACCTGTTGAAAAAGAGAAACTGGACGCTATTTTGGAAGCCGGGCGGATCGCTCCCACCGGCCACAACTATCAGCCCTACCGGGTGTACGTGCTCCAGAGCCCAGAAGCCCTGGAAAAGATCCGGGGACTGACCCGGTGCGCCTTCAATGCACCGGTGGTGCTCATGGTCACCGTCCGGAAGGACGAGGAATGGGTGAACCCCTTTGAACACAGTATCCGGGCCGGGGAACAGGATGCCAGCATCGTGGCCACACATATGATGCTGGAAGCCTGGGAACAGGGCATCGGGTCCTGCTGGGTGAACTACTTCCCGGTGACCCAGACCGCTGACGCCTTCGGCCTGGAACTGAACGAAGTGCCTCTGCTGCTGCTGCCCATCGGCTATGCCGCAGAAGGGACCAAACCTGCCCATCTCCACACGGAACGGAGAAGCAATGAGGAATTGGTAAAAGTGCTGTAAGAGAAAAAGGGGGTGCTGCACAGAACGGTGCAACGCCCTCTCACTGTAGAGCCGTATAGCGGTTCCTGACTCATATAGGCTCATCTTCTGAATCATAAAAGAAGTCAGATACGGCCCTGACGGGCCTTGAGATATCAGAGGTCAACTTTGTACGATTTAGAGGCAAGACCGGTCTGCTTATCGCGGCCAAGCTGACGTCTGACATCTGACAGGCCCGTCAGGGCCGTGTCTAGCTTCTTACACTACGATATATCATACTGTACAAGGTTCTATTTATACGGTAGGCGGTCAAATCTTACCCCAGAGATGGGATGAGGACCATGGACGAAACAAATCTAACTTTATTTTTGTTAATCGTCCTGGTACTTCTTTTGCAAAAAAAAAATTAACCGCCCCATGCTTCCAGGCTAGGCGGTTAATTCTGATCTAACTATGGGGCTGACCGTCACCAGACAGCACCATTTGTATTTTCATTATAACACAGTTACAGGGGATTGCAAGGACGGAGTTACCACCTTCTCATACAGCCACATGGCTTTCCCCTCCTGGGTAATCCGGTCGTCGTGGAGATGGCCGAAGAACCAGCGGTGGTAGGTAAGGCGGCTTTCCAGTTCTTCCAACTTCCGGGCCACCGGGCATTTGTCGCCCAGGTGGGCTACCATCCGCATACCGCCCTGGATTTTCCAACAGGTAGGGGCTGTGTGGGTCACTACATAGTCCACCTTCCATCCGGCCTGGTCCAGGGTGTCCCAGGCGTGCTGCCATTCCGCTTCGGAAGGGATTTCTTCCGGCCACCAGGAGATCCCTTCTCTTCGCATCCAACGATCCGTGCTCATGGCTCCGCCCATGGTGAAGAAGGTACGACCTTCCAAGGTGAACAATTCGCCACGCATCAGGTGGAACAGGTTGGGCAGCAGCTGGTGGGCCTGTCCGCCCTTCCATTCCACCACTGGATACTGGTTCAGCAGGGCAAAGTTCTCATGGTTCCCGTCCACAAAGGCCACCGTATAGGGCCAGCGGGCGATTTCCTCCAGCATTTCCCGGTCCGAGCCCTGGTCCGGGTCCGTCCAGGGTATCCCGAAATCCCCACAAACAAGCAGTATGTCCTCCGGCTGGCAGTCCACGCCCCGGAGAATCAGATTTTCCGGCCGGATCCGGTCAAAATCCAGAGAGCCGTGGATGTCTCCTGTGAGATAGATCATGATGGTTTCCTTTCATAGGTTCAAAAGCCCGTCAGAGCCTTATTTTAGAAGCGTTCTGACGGGCTTTGCTTTTCATGGTACATTGTGGGCTTCGTGTTTTGGCTTATCTCTCGTCAGAAGATCACCTGGAGCATCCTGGCGGTATCCTGGAGCTGGAGGATGCCGTCTATCCATTCATCCGGCATCTTCTTTTCTCTACTGTTCCTTTTCTGCATCAATCAGCTTCTGATACAGCTTCATCAGTTCGGCCACACAATCACTTTCGGTCATTCCACGCCAATTCCAACCATAAGCTTCCATGACGGCTTTGTCATTTTCCTGATGGGCTTTCCGGAGTTCCGGGGGCATAGTCAGTTCATCATACAGATCTGCCAGGCTGGAATCCGGATATTTGGTCCGTGCATCCAGAATGGCCTGTGCCGTTTTTTCGATTTTGGCTTTTTGCGTTGGAGTAGGAGTGGGCCAAGGAAAATTATTGTATACAATTTTTATTGAGTAGTCATAGTCACTCTTTAAGCGCCCACAAACCACTCTCATCCATGCCATATGTACATTGGATTCAAGTATTCCAAAGTGAAACAAACTGGCATTAGGCATAAGGCGCAGTTTATTGCTACATAATGATGAATCGTCTAAATACCCCATTGGAATATATCTTCGATTTTGAGAAGACACTTCAGGTATAACTACATAATGTCCTTTTGGCATGTTCTCAACATGAAACCTTGTTGGATTTTCCGCCAGTTTTCTTGTCCCAGGGCTTTTACTTTCGAGTCTTAATTTTCTTACATTTTCTACTCTCTTCAAACATTGTGGCAAATGTTTTAATACGTTTGGCGGACAATTTCCGAGCCAAAGACAAAAGCGGGGCTTTCTATTGATGAATTCTTTTGCACCATACCATGGTTTAAACCATTCTTTTGCTTTTGGTTCCTTTTTAACAAAATCTTCCATCTCTTCTTCTGTAAATAAATAATTTCCTCCATCAATGGGCTTATTTCCAATCCCTATAGAAGGCACATTACAGAGAGGGAGATTTCTGCTTTCAACAAATACATTGGCAGCATTTATCAAGTAGGCGTTTATATTATTCACTTCCATATGGTGCCTATTATCAAATAAAATCTTAGGTTCACGATTTTTGTAACTAAAGCCCACTATGATGCAATGGACATGCGCCTTATTGTTGCCTTCGCTGTTCCATATGAAAGTTTTATATGCAAAATTGATATGCAATCCTAGCTCAAACAATGGCCTCCATAAGATGGCCACACTGTCTCCTTGGCAAATTGAATTCGTTGAAACAAATGCTGCCGTGATACTGGTATTTTTCATATAGTCAGCAGCTAATTTATACCAGCAAGAAACATAATCCAAGTTTCCAGAGTTTTTCCATCCGGAAAAAACATAATTGACATCTTCTTTTTGTTCTTTTCCCATGACTCTTGCTCCAAGGAATGGGGGGTTGCCAATCAAAGCCGAACAAGCCCCATGGGGCAATACATTATTCCAATCCATCCGTAAGGCGTTTCCTTCATGGATGAAGGCGTTTGTGGTCAGGGGCAGGAAATCTATGTCCATGTGGACGATTTTCTGGGTTTCCTGGATCATCTGGCTTTCGGCAATCCACAGGGCCGTCTTGGCTACGGTTACAGCAAAGTCGTTGATTTCAATGCCGTAGAACTGACTGATGGATACTTTGATGGGGTCCACAAAATCTCCCAGCACCATCTGGCCCTCGTAGTAGCAGGAAACGGCTTCATTTTCCAGCTTCCGCAGGGACAGATAGGTTTCCGTCAGGAAGTTTCCGCTGCCACAGGCCGGATCCAGGAATTTCAGGGAAGCCAGCTTCTCCTGGTAGGCCACCAGACGTTTCTTCCGGGTATTTTCCACCTGGATGCTCTTGATTTCTTCCAGTTCCTTTTTCAAATTATCCAGGAACAGGGGATCAATGACTTTATGGATGTTCTCGATGCTGGTGTAGTGCATCCCGCCCTTCCGCCGGGTATCCGGGTTCAAAGTGCTTTCGAACACGGCCCCGAAGATGGTGGGGCTGATTTCGGACCAGTCGAACTGCTCGCTGCAATCTTTAATCAGTAGTTCAGCGATTTCTTCATCCATCCGGGGGATTTCAATGTTTTCATCGGCAAAAAGGCCACCGTTCACATAGGGAAAGGACAGCAGTTCCGGGGTCTCATAGGGGTCCCGGTCTTCCGGTTTCTGGTCCAGGATACGGAACAATTTGATCAGGGCATCCCGGAGATTCCGGGTCCGGTAGGTTTCCAGATAGTCATGGAACTGGCTGTGGCTGCCGAAAACACCGGCATCTTCCGCATACAGGCAGAATACCAACCGGACGCACAGGATGTTCAGGCTCTTCTGGGCGTGGTCAGAATCCGGATCCAGGTACTGTTTCCGGAGGGCATCATACATTTTCCCCACCAAATCCCCGGCCTTCACGGAGACTTCTTCTTCCTGCTTCAGTACTTTGCTCTTTTCATTGACCAGGAAATTCAAGCGGTAGTATTCCTTGGGCAGGTTCTTCAGCAGGAGCTGTTCCGGTTCTCCTTGGGGATTGTCCATGTCGTAAATCAGGAACTCCTGGAAGTTGCAGGTAATCACGTATTTGGGGTGCATGCTGACCGGGAGTTCGGTAATGTACCGTTTGGCCTGTTGGAACGGGTTCAGCAGGGAACCGTCCGATTGCTTGATGGCTGCTTTCAGGTTCTTGTTCCGGCCTTTCTGTTCAATCATCACATGGGTAGAGGGAATCATCCCATCGATGAAGCTGGTGTGATCCAGGTGGACCTGGTCTTCAAAGCTGATATACCGTTCCGGGTGGGATACCCCGTACACGTCACGAAGGAGGGAAAGCCAGAACTTTTGGCTTTCTCCCTTTTCATAGCCTTTATCTTTCCAATATTCTGCAAAATCCTGAGCTGCTTGTCGTTTCTGATCTTCCATGTCCATCCCCCATAACAAAGTTCTATTGGGTGTATTGTATCATATTTTTTTATGCTTGAATCAATAATGTACGGCCATTCAGGGGGCATGGTAAGAAGTCAGAACCGGCCCTGATGGGCCTTGAGACGTCAGATGTCAGCTTTGTTCGGTGTAGCAGCAGGGACCTTCTGCTCATCGCCAACAAGCTGGCATCTGATTTCTGACAGGCCCGAAGGGCCGGGTCTGACGGTCTGGTTGTCTTTCTATACAAAAAGCCGCCACCCGAAGGTGACGGCTGTCCTCTTTAAAATATGGTCGGGAAGACGGGAAAACCACGGTTTGCCGTGATTTCCGGCTCCTGAAAATCCCATGGGCGCACCATGGGCGCAAATGGCTGCACCCCCTGTGCAATGAAATTCCCATAGATTGTGAAAAAGCAGGTGCCAGACGCTGCACCTGCTCCGGATCCCCTGTCAAAAGCTGTCCTATAAGGCGCTGTGACAGGGGATTTTTGTAGATGGGATTCCGTTGCCGGATCCTAATCAGGTGGTTCAATCGTCCTATGTATATCGAGAGACCATACCAGCTATCAATCGTGCAAATATTATTTAAAAATTGTATACAAAACCGAGAAAACTCCATCGCATTATTTTCATGGAAAAGTTTATTCATACACCTGTAATGGGAACTGGCTACAGACAATTGCAATTCACTTCATCTCCAGAACTCCCCTCCCATGGGATCTTGGACAGAGACTGTCCAGTCGGGTCCATACAGCTATTCTCCGCCTAAAGCAGCATTTTATACTTCCAAATGAATCTTTTGCGAAAAAAATGGAAATCTTGTCGTAAAAATACCCTTACGGTATACTGAAGCCAGGAAGTATAAACAAACAACGTAGGTTGTAGATCATGAGGAGGAAATGGACTGGGGCCGGGACACCCTCCTGACTGGCAGCCGGATGGAAGGCCGGCAGGTACAGGTGGAAGCCGGAAGGAATCTGCGCCTGGAAAGCCTCCAGGACCGGGAATCCTATGACAGCCGGAATACAGGAGGGGGATTTTCTGTCTCTGCCGGAGGAGGCCATGTTTCCGGAAGTGGCAGCGCCCAGAAACAGACCCTCCTTTCCGACTACGAAAGTGTGACGGAACAGGCGGGAATCTATGCAGGAGACCAGGGGTTCCAGATCCAGGCAGGGGGGCAATACCCATTTGAAGGGAGCCGTGATCCACAGCGATGCCCCGGCAGAAAAGAACCGTCTGGAAACGGGAACCCTCAGCTGGGAAGATGTGAAAAACAAAGCGTCCTACAAAGCGGATGGCCAGGGTGTGGCTTTTTCTGCCACTACCCGGACCGGACAGGAAGACCGCTGAAAACTCAATGAACGGGGACTCTATCCTGAAGTGGTGAGTACCGTCAAAGGACGGGCAGAAAGCACCACAAAAGCCGGTATCTCTGCCGGAAGTGTCATCATCCGGGAGGGCGAGAAACAGATCCAGCCGGTAAAACAGCTGAACAGGGACACGAAAAACAGCCTCCAGAAACTGGCGACCATCTTTGACAAGGAGAAAGTCCAGGAAAAACAGGAACTGGTGAACGAACTGAGCAAAGTGGGGAACCGGGCCATCCATGAACTGGCCGCACGGAAAGGCTGGCAGGAAGGCAGTGATGAAAAGATCCTGGCCCACAGCATTTTCGGAGGGCTGCTCAGTTCCCTGGCAGGCGGAAAGATCGCAACCGGAGCCCTGGCCGGAGGTGTGGGAGAATACGTAAACGGCCGTATTCTGGACGCCAAAGGGAAAGCATGGGTGGAAAAGCACCCGGACCTGGTCCAGGCCATCAGCGCCGTTGTGGGAAGTGCCGTGGGAGCAGTGACCGGAGAAAGCAGCATTGGGAGTAATGTGGCGATTGGAGAAACAAAGTGGAATGCATTTCAATATATTCCAATTATAGGGCCAATAATAAAAGATTGGGTAAAGAATGTGGAAGTTACTGAAGATGAAGATGGAACTTGTGTAGGCAAGATGGCAATGATTAGTGGATGGGGAAGGGTTCCTGCTGCAGCTTATATTATTGTGACGAATGATAAGGTATATGAAGGTATCCAGGGAAATGTAGGAATTAATGCTGCAATGCTTGATATAGATATTTTTCAAGTTAGAGTTACAAAAATTGATTTTGATCCGGCAACAAATTTAACAAAAGATGTTTATCAAGTAACTGATTGGGAAGAGTTTAATAAAGTCCTTCCAGGATTATCTTTATCAGGAACTTTGACAATAGGGGCTTCTGGCAGTATTTCAACTAGTTTTAATGGATATCGAATTGATTTTCAAGGAGTGGGGTTGAATCCAGGAGTATCTTTATCTGCAGGTATAACTTGGGAAGGAGCAAATAAGGATGAATATACTTCATGATTTTTTTGAAATACCTACAGAGAATCATCTTTCGATTTCCCTGAATGAGATTTTATATAAAAATGAAAAAATTTTATGGCAAGGAAAACCCACAGGAAAACATCTGGTGCAGGACTCTGAAAAAATAACAACAGGAATCAGTTTCATCATTTATTTTGTGGGAGAACTAATTTTATTATACAAGCTATTATTTACATTCAGTTTATCGATTCTTTTATTCTTTTTTTTCTGGACTTTCTGGGCTTATTTAGGAACATACGGTATATTCCATCTGCAGTATATGTGCAGAAAGAGAACGTGGTACCTTGTTACTTCCTGCAGGATTTTATTAATTTACGGGAATAGATATGTGGAATATCCTTATGGAAACTTAAATTATCTGGTCTTGAAAACATGGAATGATGGAATTGGAACGATTTATTTTAAGGAACCTCCGGTTCTTTTCGAACGTGTGGGTGTCAGAAAAATGATCCTTGGAGAACATACTACGGAACTGGCTGCAATCTATGATGCAGAGGCGGTTTATCAGCTTATAAAAGAAACAAAGGCAAACATAAATTGCAAGTTGAATTAGAACAACCAGTCAAGTCCATATTTGTGTGTAAATTTCCTTTAGGTATTCAAAACACTATGCTGCCGCCATATTTTGCTGCCGGATAGCGGCTCTTCTCAGTTCAGACGGCGTATTAGATGCCATCATCTCCGCATATGTTAAGGCTGGACTATAATTGACCTAAAAGGCCGGGAAAAAATGACCCACCTCATACCGAAGTGGATTACCATAATAATAAGCAACCAAACTTGTTAGGAGGTAGTCCAAATGATAGGAAGTGGGCTTATTATGATAATACGCGATAGTGCAAGAAAAGGCAAGAGTGCATATGCCATCGGCAAAGAACAAAATATTTCCAAGAACACGGCTAAGAAGTATATGCAAGTAGGTACTCTTTCAGAACCGTCTCATAAAAGAGGTTCTATCTTAGATCCCTTTAAGCCGCAGGTCAACCAGATGATGCACGATGGCATATTCAATTTGTGTCGTCATCCTGGAGACCTTGCAGCAAATGGGTTATACCGGTGGGAAACCTATCATTAAGGACTATGTCCACGTTTTTCGTCCGCCAAAGGCCATCCCGGCTGTGCCACGGTATGAAATCGAGCCCGGCAGACAAGCCCAGATGGATTGGGGAATCTGCCAATATTTGGGCACAGATGGCGAATTCCATAAAGTTCCGGCTTTCGTCATGACCCTGGGATATTCTAGGGCCAGGTACGTGGAATTCACAAAGCGTTGTGACCCCAAAAGCCTGGAACGCTGCATCCTGAACGCTTTTGAATATTTTGGCGGAGTCCCTGATGTCGTGCTGACAGATAACATGAAGACAGTTGTTCTGAAGCACGAGGCCGGGAAGGGCGGGCCTGCGGCTCGCTCCTACAGTGTCTTTGTCGGACAAACGATGAACGACTCACGACAAACGACAAAATCCAAAAAAGCCACCACCCGAAGGTGACGGCTGTCCTTTTTCAATATGGTCGGGAAAACCACGGTTTGCCGTGATTTCCGGCTCCTGAAAATCCCATGGGCGCACCATGGGCGCAAATGGCTGCACCCCCTGTGCAATGAAATTCCCATAGATTGTGAAAAAGCAGGTGCCAGACGCTGCACCTGTTCCGGATCCCCTGTCAAAAGCTGTCCTGTAGGGCGCTGTGACAGGGGATTTTTGTGGAAGGGCTTCCGTTGCCGGTTCCCATGCCGATATGTTATACTGTACACGGTGTTGTCTATACGGTAGGCGGTCAAATCTTGCCCCAGAGATGGGGTGAGGGCCATGAACGAAACAAATCTAACTTTATTTTTGTTAATCGTCCTGGTACTTCTTTTGCAAAAAAGAAATTAACCGCCCCAGGCTCCCAAAGCTAGGCGGTTAATTCTGTTCTACTTATGGGGCTGACCGTCACCAGACAGCACCATTTGTATTTTCATTATAACATAGTTCCATAGGATTGCAAGGAGAGCGGGGAACGAAAAGCGGCCAGCCGCTTTTCCGTCTCACGCAAAAGGAGGCCATTTGCCGATGGCAAATGGCCTTGAACGTATAAACCCGCAGGCCGGGAAGGGCGTGCCTGGGGCCCGCCCCTACAGCGTCAGGGTC
>ERZ791753.885-NODE-885-length-22955-cov-7.745197_pt1 | contig 22955 bp, 13 predicted proteins | sample MGYA00509951_ERZ791753 | MGnify/ENA primary metagenome ERZ791753 (study PRJEB30046, sample SAMN00792026) | human gut metagenome | study: EMG produced TPA metagenomics assembly of the A metagenome-wide association study of gut microbiota in type 2... | reverse complement strand
CGCGCTCGCCCAGTGGCCGGCCCTGTTGCGCGAAGCCGGAGACCTGCGCGCCCCGCATCGCGTAGCCCACTACTTGGAAGACCTCGCCGCCACCTACCACAAGTGGTACAACGTGGAACGCGTGGTGCCTATGGAGCTCACCGATCCGGAAGCTCGCGGCGAACAGGCCGAAGCCCTGCGCATCGCCAAGGCTCCGGAACCGGCTCGTGCGGCTGCACGTTTGAAGCTCAATGACGCAGTCAAGACGGTTATCGCCGAAGGCCTTGACCTGCTTGGCGTCGCAGCCCCAGACCGGATGTGATCGCCATGGCAGTCACCCCCATCTGGCCGGCCGGCTCCGACGTGAACGAACAAGGTGAAATCACGTTCCATGGCCGCACTGCCGAAAGCCTACTGAACGAATTCGGTTCGCCGCTCTACGTCATCGACACCGATGACGTGCGAGCCCGCGCCGCCAAATTCGTCAAATCCGCGGCAAATGCGTTCAACAACACCGTAACCCACGTCAGCTTCGCCGGAAAAGCACTGCTTTCCAAGGAAATCTGCCGTATCGTCACCGAATCCGGCATGCTGATCGACACCTGCACCATGGGCGAGATGCGCATCGCGCTCGCCGCGGGCGTTCCCGGACGGCGGCTCGTGCTGCACGGCAACAACAAGTCCGATGCGGAAATCGAACTCGCCATTACCGAAGGCTTCGCCAAAATCGTGGTGGACGAGCCGAACGAGCCGGCCCGCATCGCCGAAATCGCCAAGCGCCTCGGCAAGCGCGCTCGCGTGATGTTGCGTGTTACGTCCGGCATTCATGCGGGCGGCCACGAGTTCGTGTCTACCGCGCATGAGGACCAGAAGTTCGGCGTTGCCTTGCTGCCGGCCGGTGCCGATGCGAGCAAGCTGAACGTGCTCGACGATTTGGCTGACGTGACCCCCGCAGGGTCGAACGCACGCCTAGGCGAAAGCGAAGCCACTCCGGGCGAAAGCGCAGAACGCCAGCTGCAGTACGACATCAAATACCCGTACGACATGAGCCACGAGAAGGTTTCCGAAGGCGACCGCAAACTCGCCGAAGCCATGACCATGGTGGCTGATGGCCCCGCGCTCGCCGTATTGAAGGAGATCTACTGCCATCAGGACGTGCTCGAACTGGTCGGCGTGCATTCGCATATCGGATCGAACATTCACGATGCGGACGCCTTTATCCAGGCCGCGAAGCGCATGATGCTGCTGCGCAAGACCTTCTACGCCACCGACGCATACACCCTGCCGGAGGTTGACTTGGGCGGCGGCTATTCCGTGGCCTACACCGATGGCGAGGATTCCATGGATCTCGATACGGAACTTGCCCGCCTTGCCGATGCGGTCACCGCCGTGAACCGTGCGCTCGGCATGCCCGCTCCGGTCATTTCGTTCGAACCGGGCCGTTGGACGGTCGCCCCGACCGGCGTCACCTTGTATCGCGTGGGTACGGTCAAGCCGGTGCAGCTTGCCGGAACCGCGAAAGACAAGGCTGGAAATCCGGTTACGGAACGCGTGTACGTGTCTGTCGACGGCGGTATGAGCGACAATATTCGTCCGGCATTGTACGGATCGGATTACACTGCGAAAATCGCCAATCGTGAGGGTTCCAGCGAAACCAAGCTGTGCCGTGTGGTCGGCATGCACTGCGAATCGGGCGATATCATCGTCAACGAGGTGCGTCTTCCTGCCGATATTCAGCGTGGCGACGTGCTGGCGGTGCCTGTTACGGGCGCATACGGTCGCACGATGGCCAGCAACTACAATCAGGCGCTGATTCCTGCGGTTGTTGCCGTATCCGAGCAAGACGCGCATGTGATGATCCGCCGTCAGACGGTCGACGATCTGCTGGATTGGGATGTGAGCGAATAGCGATTCGTGGCGTTTCGCTCGTGTTTCGTATTGTTCATGGCGATTCGTCTCAAATTGCGGACGCAACATGGATGCAGCATGGACGGTTTTCGGGGCAAAGCTCAGAAACCGTCCATTTTCGTATGATTTCGCGGTCTTACGTCATATCGGGACCGTACAATAGGCAGGGTTACACCAATACTTCACATTCAAGGGAGGATGCCTTGGCACAGGAAGATGTTGCGCCGATTCGCGTTGGATTGTTGGGCGCGGGCACGGTCGGCTCTCAGACCGCACGCCTGCTGGTGGAGCAGAAGGATGAGCTTGCCGCACGCATCGGTCGACCGATCGAACTGACCGGCGTCGCCTGCCTTGATCCGTCGGAAACCGACCCGTTCCCGTGGATCGACAAGTCCGTGGTGACCACCGACACCATGAGCGTGGCCACCAATGCTGACATTGTGGTCGAACTGATTGGCGGAACCGGCGTGGCCCGCAAGTTCGTGCTTGCGGCCATCGAATCCGGCGCTTCCGTGGTTACCGCCAACAAGGCGTTGCTGGCCAAGTATGGTCCGGAAATCTATGCCGCCGCCGAGGCCAAGGGCGTCGATATCTACTTCGAGGCTTCCGTGGGTGGTGCGATTCCGTTCCTCAAGCCACTGCGTGAATCCCTCGTCGGAGACAAGGTGACGAGCATGCTCGGCATCGTCAACGGCACCACGAACTACATTCTCGACGAAATGACCACCAAGGGTCTTGATTTCGACGACGTGCTGAAGGACGCTCAGGCCAAGGGATACGCCGAAGCGGATCCGACCGGAGACATCGAAGGCTACGATGCGGCCAACAAGGCGGCCATCATGGCCACGCTCGGTTTTCACACCAACGTGACCATTGACGATGTGTCCGTTGAGGGCATCACCAAGATCACCGCCGACGATATTGCTGCCGCAACCGCCGAAAACAAGGTCATCAAGCTGTTGGCCGTGGTGGAGAATGGCGAGGCCGGTGTGTCTGCCCGCGTGTATCCGGCGCTGATTTCCAACGAGCATCCGCTGGCTTCCGTGCATGGTTCCTTTAACGCGGTGTTCGTGAAGGCCGAAGCGGCCGACGATCTGATGTTCTATGGTCGTGGCGCTGGCGGCGCTCCGACCGCTTCTGCAGTGGTTGGCGATGTGGTGACCGAGGCGCGTCACATCGCACAGGGATGCACCGGCCCGACCATTCCGCTGTATAAGGATTTGAAGAAGGCTCCGATCGAGGCTTCCAAGGCCGAGTTCGCGGTGCGTTTCGTGATTCACGACAATCCGGGCGTGCTTGCGGCCATCGCGGCCAAGTTCGCCGAGCATGGCGTGTCCATCAATGGTGTGAACCAGGATCTCAAGCCCACGCTGAAGGATCCGGGTTACGACGGCGAACTGCAGCAGCTGCGCCTTGTCACGCACATGACCGACGAGCTTACCCTGCGTGAAACCGTGAAAGACGTGTGTGCACTCGACTGCGTGGTTGGCGAGCCTTCCATCCTCCGCGTGCTCAACTAACAGTTATGAGACGGCTGCTCAAATCGTTGCGATTGGGCGGCCGTCTCTTTATTCATATTCCGGCTGCTGTGTTGGGCAATTGCTTGCCGATTGTTTACTCAATCGCCCGATGATTATGGGCTTGAATTTGACTCTTGTACCCTTTCGGGTATACGGTGCTACATTTGTAAAGAAGATGTGACGAAGGACGACGAGATATGACTCCAGTTACTCGTAAAGTGCGTGTGCGTGTTCCGGCTACCAGCGCCAATCTTGGTTCTGGCTTTGATACGGTCGGACTTGCTCTGGACTACCACGACGAACTTGAATTCACGCTGAGCGCCGATCCGGTGAACACTGCGGCTCAGGTGATGATCGAAGGCGAAGGCGCCGATACTCTCCCGCGTGACGAAACCCACTTGGTGGTTTCCACGTTCCGCCGCGCATGCCAGACCTTTGGTCTGGGCCGTGTGGGCTTCATTCTTCAGGCTCACAACAACATTCCTCAGGCACGAGGCATGGGCTCTTCCGCAGAGGCCATTGTGGCGGGCATCGCAGCCGCGGCCGCCTTCGCGCAGGACGACGAACTCAACCGTGATGCCGTGTTTGAGCTTGCTGCGGCCATCGAAGGCCATCCGGACAACGTGGCTCCGGCCGTGTACGGCGGGCTCACCATGTCTTGGGACATGGAAACCCCCGAAGGTGTCGGTTCCGTGCCGATTCCGGGCGGCGAACCGCTGCATAAGGGCTTCCATACCATCAACTATCGCGTTGCCGACGATCTGACCGCCGCCGTGTTCGTGCCGGATTATGAGCTGTCCACCGAAAAGGCACGCCAGGCGCTGCCGGGCCAGCTGGCGTTCAAGGATGCCGTGCACAATGTGTCTCGCGTGAGCCTGCTGCCGGCCGCCATGAATCCTGCGATGCTGGCGACTGGTCAGCGTCAGGACGTCAACGCGTTGCTGTTCGCCGCCACGCAGGATCGTCTGCATCAGCCGTATCGCGCTCCTTTGATGGAACCGTCGTGGACGCTGATCGAAAAGCTGCGTTCCCATGGTTTCGCTTCCATGGTTTCCGGCGCCGGCCCATGCGTGCTCGTGCTGCATCATGGCGACGCTCGCGAACAGCTGGGACAGCTTGCTTCCGAAGAGCTCGCTTCCGGTCATTGGCGTGTGCTGCATTTGGGCGTCGACACCAAGGGTGTGCAGGTGGAACGCGCATGAACAACTCCATTCCGCTGATTCTCGCTTCCAAATCCAAGCCTCGCCGTGACGTGCTTTTCTCGGCGGGCATTTGCCCCACGATTCGCGTATCGAACGTGGACGAGCCGGCGGCGCTCGAACGTGAGGCGGCCGCCATGGGCGTTGCCGTAAGCGATCTGAGCGTGGAACAGCGGGTGATGATTCTCGCTACGGCCAAAGCCGAAGCCGTACATCAGGCGTATCGGAACGTTGCCGCCACCGCTGCGGCGGCGCACGGCGATCGTGTGGTCGGATTTCCGCTGAAAGCCGTTGCCGAATCTTCCGAACATTCGGATAATGCTGAAAATATTGGGGATTCCGCATCTTTAGAACATCATCGTGTTACGTTGCGTGCGGACGAAGTGCAGTCCGCCTCCGATGTGAAGACCCGCGATTTTTCGGGAGTCACCATTCCTACGATCACCGAATCGATTGCTGATTTCGTTGATGGCAAGCCGAGCCTGACCCGTGCGAAAGTCGGTCCGCTGATTCTTGGCTGCGATTCCATGTTCCTGCTTGACGGCGAATGTTACGGCAAGCCGCATAGCGCTGAGGTGGCTCGGGAACGACTGCGTGCCATGCGTGGCGCCACCGGTGAATTGTGGACGGGCCATTGCCTGATCGACTTCGCCACCGGGCGTATCGCGCGAGGCGCGAGCAGGGCAACGCTGCACTTCTGCGAATATTCCGACACCGATATCGAACGGTACATCGCCACCGGAGAACCGTTGGAAGTGGCTGGTTCCTTCACGCTTGAGGGCTTCGGCGGAGCATTCATCGACTCCATCGAAGGCGATCCGCACGGCATTATCGGCCTGAGCCTTCCGCTGGCGCGCCGTTTGGCCGCCGAGCTCGGCGTGGAATGGACCGATCTGTGGAATGTGACGCGAGCCGATCAAGAACCGAACGTCGAACACGATTCGCGAACCGGTGCCGCGAAGCCGCTTCCTCCCAAGGAAAACGTGCATCAGCCGGGTGATGGTTGGATTGATTGCGATTGCGGCCGCAAGCATTGGGGCACGAACGGCGCGTCCGGCGTGCTCTTGGCCCGCCGAAGCGAACAGACCGGCGAAGTGACGCACGTTGTCATGCAACATCGCGCGGTGTGGAGCGCGGAAGGTGGCACATGGGGCATTCCAGGAGGTGCCACCGCCGACGGTGAAAGCCCGATCGAGGGCGCGCTGCGCGAATCGTACGAGGAAGCCAACATCACGCCGGAAGATATCGACGTGGTCGGATCATACTGCGAAGACCACGGACCGTGGGCCTACACCACCGTGTTCGCTTTCGAAAAGCCGGGGCACCGCGTGGAGCCGAAGGCCAACGACGACGAAAGCATGGAAATCGAATGGGTGCCGATTGAGGAAGTCCCCAATCGTAAACTGTTGACCGCCATGCGTACCGACTGGCCGAATTTCGCTGCGCGACTCGCTCAAATGGCTGAAAAATAGCGTCTGTTAGCGCTAACCGAAGTTGCGTGTAGAATAGTCGAAAGTAACAACGGTAGTGTGCGGAAGGCGACGGAGCATGGCAGGCAAGCGCAATGCGGCAAACAAACGCCCCTCGATGTTCGAAGTGGCGAAAATGGCTGGTGTCAGCCATCAAACGGTGTCGCGCGTCATCAATCATTCCCCCGACGTGTCTGATGCCACCCGCGAAAAAGTACAGAAAGCCATCGACGCGCTTGGATACCGTCCCAGCAATTCCGCGCGTGCCCTCGCTTCGCATCGCTCCCGCACCATCGGCTTGGTTGCGGGCGGGCAACGCTTTTATGGTCCGATTTCCGCGATTTCCTCGATTGAGGCGATGGCGAGGCGGCATGGACTGTTCATGTCGGTGAGCATGGTGCACGAGGCGCTCTGCTCGCAGACGGAATTCGACGAATTGTGCTCAACGTTCGATGAGATGAACGTGGACGCGTTCATTTTCCTCACGCCGACGGATGTTATGTTTTCCGCCGCCTGCCGTGCGCAGATTACGCAGCCGCGCGTCATCGTCACCTCCACGCACGGCAGCATCAGCGTGCAGGATGGTTTGCGCTTGATGAAACCGGCCGACCGTCGCCGAGTATCCGTAGTGGGAGTGGACCAATGGTCGGCCATGGCCGACGTGATGCATTTGGTGGTCGAGCATGGGCATCGTTCCGTGCTTTATTTCGCAGGTCCGAAGGAATGGCGTGACGCCGCCACGCGTTTGATGGCGTGGAATAAGCTGTGCGCGGCCAATGCGGTGAGTTCCGTCACCGTGCAATGCGAAACCTGGGAATCGACCGAAGCGTATGGCAAGATGAACCATATTCTCGAAAACATCGGTCGTACCGGCGGAAATCTGCCGACGTGCATGGTGTGTGCGAACGACAGCCAGGCGGTTGGTGTGTCTCGTGCGCTGCATGAACATGGCATGCGTATTCCGCAGGATGTGAGCTTGGTCGGTTTCGACGACATGCCCGCCATGGACAACATGTACCCGCCGCTGGCCACGGTTCGCCCGGATTTTGAACAGCTTGGCGTTGCCGCCATGCGTGAGACGCTGTTTTTGCTGGGGGAGGGCGATGAGAATTCGTTCGCCTCGTCGCAGCATGGCGTCGGCCTGATTCCCGCGAAGGTGATCGGCCGCACTTCTTTGGGCACCGCCAGCCGTCGCTGAATATTTCCTGCGATTTTTGTATTTCTTGTGATTCTCGTATCTCTTTTTGCCGCATGTGCTGCGATTGCCGGATTTCGTAATGCCGGTATATCAAGAAAATCGGCTGACGATCTGCCGGTAGTACGTTGACGATTGCGTGACACGTCGAACTTGTATAGTCGCCACTTTCTGTTTAGAATAGTGAGCGTTAACAGTGAGCGCTAACATTCCGTCGACAATGTGGTTGTGAGGCGCTCGGATGCAAGGAGTTTGAAACTATGGCGCAAGAGCAGGAACTTGACGATCGCATCGCGCTGACCGCCGAGAAAATCCGCGCTGGCAAGACGAGTCTGGGCATCGAATTCGGCTCCACCCGAATCAAGGCCGTGCTCATCGACGACACGTACACCACCATCGCAGCCGGCGACTACGGCTGGGCCAGCCACTTGGAAGACGGCCTGTGGAGCTATTCGCAGGAAGAAATCTGGACCGGGCTGCAGACCGCATACGCGGCGCTCGCCGAAGATGTCGAAAACGCTTACGGCGAAAAGCTCACCCGCGTGGGACGCATCGGCTTCTCCGCCATGATGCACGGCTACCTCGCCTTCGGCAAAGATGGCGAACTGCTGGTGCCGTTCCGCACCTGGCAGAACACCAACACTTCCGAAGCACACGAGAAGCTTTCCGAACTGTTCCAGTACAACATTCCGGAACGCTGGTCCATCGCACACCTGTACCAGGCCGTGCTCAACAACGAAGAGCACATCGGCAAGGTCGATTTCTTCACCACCCTCGCCGGCTACGTGCACTGGAAGCTCACCGGCAAGAAGGTGCTCGGCGTTGGCGACGCATCCGGCATGTTCCCGATCGACCCTACCACGCACACCTACGAAACCGAATTCATCGAGAAGTTCAATGCGATTCCGGAAGTCGCAGCCCAGCCGTGGAAGCTTGCCGACCTGCTGCCGGAACCGCTGGTTGCAGGCACTCCTGCGGGCACGCTGACCGAAGAGGGCGCCAAGCTGCTCGATCCGACAGGCACGCTGCAGCCGGGAATCACATTCGCTCCGCCGGAGGGCGATGCTGGCACCGGTATGGTGGCCACCAACTCCGTACGCGTGCGCACCGGCAACGTTTCCGCCGGCACCTCCATCTTCGCCATGGTTGTACTCGAACGCAAGCTGGAACGCCTGCACCCGGAAGTGGACCTCGTCACCACTCCGGCAGGCGATCTCGCAGGCATGAGCCACGCCAACAACTTCACCTCCGACCTCAACGCATGGGTTGGTCTGTTCGGACAGTTCGCAGCTGCAATCGGCACTCCGGTCGACGCCGGCACCCTGTATGGCACGCTGTTCCGCGCGGCCATTGCAGACGACGTTGACTCCAACTGCGGCGGACTCATCAACTACCCGTTCCGCTCCGGCGAATTCCTCGCAGGACTGCCCGAAGGCCGACCGCTGTTCGCGCGCGGTCCGGAAGCCCGCATGAGCCTCGGCAACTTCATGCGCGCCCAGCTGTTCAGCGCATTCTCCCCGGTGAAGATCGGCATGGATGTGATGACCAAGGACGAAGGCGTTGCCGTTGACTCCCTCGTCGGCCACGGTGGCATCTTCACCACCCCGAAGGTTGCCCAGAAGATTCTCGCAGCCGCATTCGATACGCCGATCAAGGTGATGTCCACCGCTGCCGAAGGCGGCGCATGGGGCATGGCCGTGCTTGCCGACTACCTGTGGCACGCCGACCAGCCGCTCGACGAATTCCTTGACGCTCGTGTGTTCGCCGATGCCGCTTCGACCACGGAAAATCCGGATGAAGGCGATGTCGCAGGATTCGAGGAATTCTTCGATCGCTTCCGCAAGGGACTGCCGATTGAGCATGTTGCAATCGAAAGCATTCCGCTGGAAACCAAGTAAATAAATATTTTAAAAACTTATTTCAATTTGAAAGGAAATGATTATGGCTACTTTGGCTGATTATGGTCCTGAGGTTCGTGCCGAGGTCAAGCAGGTGCGCGAGGTCGTGGCGACCTTGCACGAGCAGCTGATCAAGTGGAACCTGGTGGTGTGGACGGCTGGCAACGTGTCGCAGCGTCTGCATACGGCGGATCTGATGGTGATCAAGCCGTCGGGCCTGCGTTACGAGTACCTGACGCCGTCGAGCATGGTGGTGTGCGATCTGGACGGCAACGTGGTGGACGGTTCGGAGGCTCCTTCCTCCGATACGGCGTCGCATGCGTACATCTACCGTCATATGCCGGACGTGTACGGCGTGGTGCATACGCATTCGACGTATGCGACGGCGTGGGCGGCGACGGGGCAGAACATTCCGTGCGGTCTGACGATGATGGGCGACGAGTTCGGCGGTCCTGTTCCGGTGGGTCCGTTCCGTCTGATCGGTTCCGAGGCGATCGGCGAGGGCGTGGTCGAGACGCTCAGGGAGTATCCGAAGTCTCCTGCGGTGCTGATGCAGAACCATGGTCCGTTCACCATCGGCAAGGACGCGGAGTCGGCGGTGAAGGCCGCGGCGATGACGGAGGAGGTCGCTCATACGATGTGGGCGGCGAGGCAGTTGGGTGAGATCATTCCGATTTCGGATGAGGATATCGCGAAGCTGAACGATCGTTACACCAACGTCTACGGCCAGCACTGAGCTGCAATCCTACGATTCCGTAATCCTACATAATTTCACAATCGTACGAACTCGCGCTACGCAACAGAACAACGCGAAGCGCGAGTTCGCAATCGCAATAAATAATTAAAAACTCCATAAACAACGAAGTAAAGGAACAATCACATGGCAATGGAAAACCCGTTTGAAGGCAAGGAAGTCTGGTTCGGCGTCGGATCCCAGGATCTGTACGGCGAAGAAGCGCTGCGTCAGGTGGCCGAGCAGTCCGGCGAAATCGTCGACGCGCTCAACGCAACCGGCAAGATTCCGGTCAAGGTGGTGCTTAAGCCGACCCTGAAGTCCTCCGACGGCGTCAAGGCCTTCATGGTCGAAGCCTCCGCCAACCCGAACGTCATCGGCGTGATCACCTGGTGCCACACCTTCTCCCCGGCCAAGATGTGGATCCGCGGCCTCGAAGTGCTCACCAAGCCGCTGCTGCAGCTCAACACGCAGCACCACTTCGAAATCCCGTGGGAAACCATCGACATGGACTTCATGAACCTGAACCAGGCCGCACACGGCGACCGTGAGTTCGGTTACATCCTGACCCGTCTGGGCATCAACCGCAAGATCGTGGTCGGCCACTACACCGATCCGGCCGTTGCCGAAGAAATCGGCACCTGGGCACGCGCCTGCGCCGGCTGGGATGCTTCCAACAACATGAAGGTCATGCGTTGGGGCGACAACATGCGCAACGTGGCCGTCACCGAAGGCGACAAGACCGAAGCCGAGCGCGTGTTCGGCGCATCCATCAACACTTGGGCCGTCAACGAGCTCGTCGCAGCCTACGAAGCCGTCAAGGACGATCAGGTCAAGAGCATCATCGAAGACTACAAGGTTAAGTACGACGTTGATCCGGCTCTGCTCGACGCCAAGTACGATTCCCTGTTCATCGCGGCCAAGGAAGAAGCCGCCATGGTCAACATGATGCGCGCCAATGGCTGCACCGCCGGCGTTGACAACTTCGAAGACTTGGGTGCTCTCCCGCAGCTGCCGGGCGTTGGCCCGCAGCGCTTCCCGTCCGAGTACGGCTTCGGCTTCTCCGCCGAAGGCGACTGGAAGACCGCAGTGCTCGTGCGCATCGGCGCAGTGATGGGCTACGGCCTCGAAGGTGGCGCTTCCCTCATGGAAGACTACTCCTACAACTTCACCCCGGGCAACGAGATGATCATGGGCTCCCACATGCTCGAAGTCTCCCCGTCCGTCGGCACCATCGCCAAGCCGAAGCTGGAAATCCACCCGCTCGGCATCGGTGGCAAGGCCGATCCGGTGCGCCTGGTCTTCACTGTCGCCCCGAAGAAGGACGCCGTCGTCGTGTCCATGTCTGACGTGCGCGAACGTTTCCGCCTGACCATGAACCTGGTCGACGTGGTCGAGCCGCTCGGAGAGCTCAAGCAGTTGCCGTGCGCCCGTGGCCTGTGGAAGCCGCAGCCGGACCTCAAGACCTCCGCCGAGTGCTGGCTGCGTTCCGGCGCCTCCCACCACACCTGCATGACCACCTCCGTCGGTCGCGAGGCTTGGGAAGACTTCGCCCGCATCGCCGGTGTCGAACTCGCCACCATCGACGCGAACACCAAGGCCGCAGAATTCGAGCGCGATCTTGAGATCTCCGAAATGTACCACCGCCTCAACAACCGTCACTGACATAACGGAGCGTTAACGGCACGGCAGAAGACTCGACGTACCCTCGTACGCCTTCGCCTTCTGCCGCACCGTTACCGCACGCGTTATGCACTGACGGAACCGTCACTGATTGTCGCTTTACTGACAATGGCTGATGGAGTGTCGTTAGCCATTCTGGATTCATCACTAATCTCTGCCATATGAGCGCCGGCGGGTCGGATCGCTTCCGATCACCGGCGCTCGTTTGCGTTCCTTGAAAGTTGTACGGACAGAACAAAAGCGTGGGGTACGAGAGAATACAAACGTTCTCTCGTACCCCACGCTTTTATGTATTATGCGATTCAGCGCTTGCCGGAGTACAGCTGCTGATCGATCACCTGTGCGAACACGCGGTTCACTGCCGGACGCACCACCTTCAGCGACGGGGTCAGGCACTTGTTTTCCTGCGTGAACTGGGTATCCAGCACTACGAACTTACGTACGGATTCGGCGCGGGAAACGGTCGCGTTCGCCTTGTCGACGTACTTCTGGATTTCGTCGTGAACGGCGGCGGTCGCAGCCACGCGATCCAACGGCGTATCGGCAGACAGTCCAATGGAAGGCAGCCAAGCCTCCAATCCTTCCGGATCCAACGTGATCAGCGCACCGATGAACGGACGATTGTCGCCGACAACTACCACATGCTCCACAATCGGACATTTCACAATCTCCTGCTCCATCGGAATCGGAGAAACGTTCTTGCCGCCGGCGGTGATGATGATGTCCTTCTTACGGCCGGTGATCGTAATACGTCCCTCGTCGTCAATCGACGCCAAATCACCCGTTTTCAGCCACCCATCCTCGGTGAACGCTTCCGCCGTCTTCTCAGGCAGGTTGTGGTAGCCCCTGAACACGTTCGGGCCCTTCACCTGAAGTTCGCCATCATCGGAAATGCGCACAGACGATCCCGGAGCCGGTTGGCCGACAGTGCCGATCACATTGTCGGTGACGCGGGTCGCGGCGAACGGCGCAGCGGTTTCCGTCATACCGTAACCCTGAATCATCGGCAGGCCGATACCGTTGAAGAAATGCGCCAGAGACACGTCCAGGGGAGCACCACCGCATGCCACGTAGCGGATGCGCGGGCCGAGAGCGCTACGCACGGTACGGTATACGGAAGCCTCATACGAAAGATGCTGCGCGATCTGCTTGGCGGTCGGGCGTTCGCCGGCCTGCTGCATGCGCGACCAATCGCGTGCGGCTTCGGCTGCCTTGAGGAACAGGCGTCCCTTCCAACCCGTGCCGGCCTTGCGGGAGGCCGCGTTATACACCTTCTCGAACACTCGTGGCACGCCCAGCAGATAGGTCGGTTCGAAGGAACGCAAATCGGGCAGCAGCGTCTTTGTGTCCGGCAGATAACCAACCACGCCGTCGTCGGAAGCAATCGACGCGTACTGGATGAACCGTGCGAAACAGTGGGCGAGCGGCAGGAAGAGAAGCAGTCGCGGATGATCTTCGAGAACGATCTCATGCAACGCCAGACTGCCTGCGCGCGTGATCGATATGAAATTGCGGTGCGAAAGCTCGGCACCCTTTGGAGCTCCCGTCGAACCGGACGTGTACACGATGGTGGCCAGATCGTCTGCATGCACCGAATCGATGCGCGCTTCCAGCTCCTCGTCGGACACGGTGACGCCCAAGCCTTCCAACGCGCCCATGGCGTTGGAATCGAGCATCAGAATGTGCTTGAGAGACGGGCAGCGGTCGATTACGGAGTCGAGACGGTCGAAGCGCTCGCGATTGTCGGCGATGGCCAGTTTCACATCCGAATCGTTGAGGATACGCTCGGCCTGCGCCGCGGAATCAGTGTCGTAGATCGGCACGTTCACCGCGCCGATGGCGGCCAGTGCGAAGTCGAGCACGCCCCACTCGTAGCGGGTGGTGGAGAAGATGGTGACGGCATCGCCCTTGTTGATGCCGAATGCGATGAGGCCTTTTGCGGCGGCGAGCACGGCATTGTGGAATTCGCCGGTAGTGACCTTCGTCCATTGGCCGGGGGCGGTTTTGCGTTCCGCGATCACGGTATCTTCGCCAGTGCGCGCTATGCGTCCAGTAAGCAGGGAATAGATGGATTCGTCGTCGCGCACCTCAACGGATTCGCCCGGGGTGGTGTACTCGGTGAGCATGAAGCGTTCTCTTTCTCGCGGTTTTTGCGTTGTTTCCGCGTATTTCTGCTTGTGATGCGTGCGGGAGCGATACAAACCGTGTGTCCGCGTTTCCTACCCCTTGCGCACCTTGCACATTCTAAGTTACGGGGCCGTAAGTCTGCATTGTGAGAAGCGACAAGAAATATTTCATCAACTTTGTATGAACTGACAAATGGTGCTATTCCGTCAAAAATCAAGTGTTTGGTGTCGCGCTGTATCCGTTCGAAAAAAGGCTTGACGTAACGGTTGCGGGGGAGCCGCCATGCTTCCCATATATCCCCGAAAGGACCGTAAAACCAGCGAAATGCGAAGAAATGGTGGTGCGAGCGTTTTTTATCGAGTACACTCACGAGTGACGCAATTTACCCCTTGCGTCAGAGGGCTGCCTGCTCAACGGCGAACATCCAGCCTTTCTCTTTTCAACGTTGCTGATTTGAGGTCGATTATGGCAATTCGATTGCGACGGTTCGCTGTATGCAATGCGCCCTTGACGATTGCGAGCTGCCTTGGATAGGCTGAAAACGGTTTGCCACGCACCGGTTTTCCCGTATTGGCCTGTTGCGATTCGTTTGTTGGATGCATGGCGATTGCGCTTTGGGCCGTAGGCGAGCTGGCAACGCGAGTGCGCTCATTGGACGGAAGGTGTTTATGTTTGACAAGAGGCTGTTTTCCCTCGCTCCCGGCGTGGGGCGGTTGGTTGCGGCGAAAGTGCTCTGCCAATGGGTCGGACTGCTGTCCAACGTCGTGTTCGTGGTGACGGTGGTGGTCATGCTTTCGCCGGCGCTTGCCGTGGTGGAATCGGCGTTCGACCCCATGTTCTCCATGGGTGATAGTGGCCTGATTTCCCGCCTGTTCATCGGCTTTGGCTACGGCGGATTCAGTGCGGAAACATACGTCGGATGCGTGCTGGCGATTGTGGTCTGTGCGGTACTGCGTTTTCTGATGATGCGCGCAGCGGCCTATTTCGGCGCGGAAGCGGCTGAGCGTGTCAAACTCGCGTTACGTGAACAGCTTTTTAATAAAATGCTTGCGATCGGACCATCATATTCGCAACATATCAGCACTGCCGACGTGGTGCAATCTGCCGGTGAAGGCATCGAACAAATCCAAAGCTTCTTCGAATTATTCCTACCGCAACTGTTTTATGCGATTCTTGCACCGGTAACATTATTTTTTATAGTTGCGCCGATTAATATGCCGACGGCTGTTACATTGCTTGTATGCGCGCCTTTGATTGTATTGATTGTTGGCATGGTCGCAATGCGCGCAGCCCGAGTATTCAAAAAATATTGGGGAAAATACACCGACATGGGATCTGTGTTTCTTGACAATGTACAAGGTCTTGAAACGCTGAAAACTTTTGACGCGGATGCGCATGCCGCCAAGAAAATGGGCGAGCAAGCGGAACAATTCCGCGTAATGACCATGAATGTTCTGCAAATTCAGCTGCGCTCGCTCACCGCCATGGACGTCGTCGCATACGGGGGTGCCGCGGCCGGCGTGGGCGTATCGATCTGGCAGTATGCGAGTGGTGCCGCATTGCCGCTTGCCGGCGTGCTGCTGATAGTGCTTCTTTCCGCGGATTTCTTCATTCCGCTGCGCCAATTGGGGTCGTTCTTCCATGTTGCGATGAACGGCATGACTTCGACCAAGCGTATTTTCGCATTGCTTGATACGCCGATTCCTGCGCATGGGATGCAGGAAATGCCGGAATTCGGCGCTTCCGATAACGGTGTGGACGTGTGCTTTGATGACGTGTCGTTCCGATATGTGGACGTGAATACGGACGCTGCGGCGGCTGTGAGTGTGGCTGCGGATACGGCTGTGACGGCGGATATGGAAACTGGAAAAACTGGACAAACCGGGGGAAAGTCCGGTGTGGTTGGTGCTGGAAAAACAGGCATGTCGAAAGATGATGATGGTTCGGTCGTCGCATTGCATGGCGTCTCTTTCACTGCGCGGCGCGGGCAGGTGACCGCCATCGTCGGTCCGTCCGGATCCGGCAAATCCACCGCCGTCGAACTGCTCTCCGGAAATCTTTCCGGATATGAAGGATGTATGTGGCTGCAATCCGGAAACACAGGAAACAACTCGACGCAACGGTACCAAATCAACGATCTTTCCATCGAATCCCTTACGAGGGAAATCGCCATAGTGGCGGCGCAAAGCCACCTTTTTGCAGGAACGTTGCGTGACAATCTGCTGATGGCCAAGCCGGATGCCACCGAAAGCGAACTGTGGCAAGCGCTGGAAGCGGCGCATATCAGCGATTTCGTGCGTGCGCAATCGCAAGAACTTGACCTGGCCATCGAACAGGGCGCAAGCAACCTGTCTGGCGGCCAAAAACAGCGCATCGCCATTGCGCGCGCATTGCTGCGGGAGCCTGCCGTCTACATTTTCGACGAAGCCACCAGCAGCGTCGATGTGGAAAGCGAAACCCTGATTCTGCAAACCATTCGGGCGCTTGCGGATCGGGGCAAAACCGTGATCATGGTGACGCACCGCATGGCGAATGCAGCCGACGCCGACCATGTGGTGGTATTCGAACACGGGCGCGTGGCGGAACAAGGCACGCATGCGGAACTCATGCGTGCCAACGGAACATACGCCAAACTGTTCCACGCCCAACAAACCGTGGAAAACATAGGTCTACGCAATAACGCAACCCATTCCACCTCTGCATCCCACGCACTTAAAGCGTCCGATTCTGCAGAATCAGTCACGCGGCGTGCGGAAATGGGTCTCCAAGTGTCCGATTCTGCAGAAACGGACAACCAACTCACTAAAAACACCGCTCAGTTGTCCGATTCTCCCGAATCGGTCACGCAGCGTGCCGAAACTACGTCTCGAATGTCCGATTCTGCAGAAACGGACGCACAGGGTGCGAAAACGGGCGTTCGGATGTCCGATTCGACAGAATCGGACGCGAAGACAATGCCCACGTCTCGCCTTATTGCGCGCCTGTTGAAGGAGGTTGGGCCGCAGCGCAAGTACATGATCGTCGCGTGCGTCTGCGGCACGCTCGGCCATCTCGCCGCCACTTTCCTGCCGGTGTTCGGCATCGCGGCGGCCTTCGCTGCAGTCGGCTCGCCGGTCTGGAACCTCAGCGTTCCCGCGGCGCTCGCAGCCATGGCCGTATGCGCGCTGATCCGCGGCGGCATGCGTTACGCCGAACAGTTCATGAACCATAACGTGGCGTTCCGTCTGCTTGCGTTATTCCGTGCGAAAGCCTTCGCGGCCCTGCGCCGTCTCGCCCCCGCCAAGCTTGCAGGCAAAGGCAAAGGCGACCTGATCGCACTGGTCACCACCGACGTGGAACTGCTGGAAATCTTCTTCGCACACACCATCAGCCCGGTCGTCATCGCCATCGTGACTACCGTCGTCTACGCGCTCGCGCTACTCACCCTCAGTCCGCCCCTCGCGGCGACGCTCATCATCGCGCACCTCATTATCGGCGTCATACTGCCGAAACTCTTTGCATCCGCGGTGCGCGGCATCGGTCCGGAACTGCGCAAGGAGTCGTCCGCCCTCGATGACGAAATGCTTGACGATATGCGTGGCATCGGCGAAATCATCCGCTTCGGCCAAGGCGATGCCCGGCTTGCGTCCATTCAGCGTCGCACGCGCTCGCTGTGGGTCAAACGTGTGCGTCTGAGCGTGAAAAATGGCGATTTTGCAGGATTTGGCGCGGTATTGGTGATGCTGTTCACGGCGATTGCGGCTTTCCTTGCGATGACGTTGTGCACTGCGGTTTCCACTGCCGCCGATATGTCGGAAGGCCTGATGTGGATGGGTTCCGTGGGATCGAACGCCCCAGCGTTGGTTGCGGCTTTCGTGCTGCTCGCCAGCTCGTTTGGGCCGACGCTTGCGTTGAGTGCGTTGCCGGCGAATCTGACGCAAACGTTTGCTTCGGCACGCCGCCTGTTCGCGTTGATGGATGAGGCTCCCGCTGTGGTCGAGCAGGGGAGCGAACGCCCGGAATATCAGGGCATGACAATGCGCGATGTCACATTCGGCTATGGATCCGGCGCCCGTATTTCCGGCGAACGCACGCCAAACGGGCGGTCGGAGCATGCGACTGGCATGAGTCCGGCACGCCCCGCGGAAGCGCAATCCTCCGGCGAACAAAGTGCCGGCATCGCCTCGCAACCGGTGCTCGACCATGTTTCACTCGATGTTTCACGGCAGGGCATTCTCGGTATTCAAGGCCCGTCCGGGCGTGGAAAATCAACGATGTTGAAACTGCTGATGCGCTACTGGGATCCGGATTCCGGCACGATTTCGCTGTCGGATGTTCCATTGCCGCAGGTTGACGCCGGATGGCGTCGGCGCGTGCAGACGATGATGGGACAGGAGACGTATCTGTTCGACGGAACGATTCGCGAAAATCTCGCTATTGTCTGCAATGACGCCGATTTTTCGGATTCTGGCAGTAATTCTGGCAGTAATTTCTGTAGTAATTCCAGCAGTAATGCTGATGGTGATTCCGCTGATTCCTCCGATTCGGACCTCGCGCACGACATTCCCGATTCTGTATTGCGCGAAGCCCTCGCCAAGGCGTCCGCGCTCGAACTGGTCGATGCGCTGCCGAACGGCTTGAATACGCGGGTCGGCGAGTTGGGTGGCCGCCTTTCGGAGGGTGAGAAACAGCGCATCGGATTGGCCCGCATGTTCCTTCGCGACGCCGATTTGGTGCTGTTCGACGAGCCGACGAGCCGTCTTGACGCCTATAACGAGTCGGTGATTCTCGGGTCGATCAATGATCTTGCCGAGCGGGGGAGCGCCGTCGTGCTGGTGTCGCACCGCGATTCCACCATGCGCATCGCTGATCGCATACTGCGTATGTAGTGCGCAATACGCGAATCCATCTGCACCCCCGTCCGCAATGTGGTCGTATGAAAATCATGCGTCATTCGTATTTCTTATAGCGTGCATCGAAAGTGCGGTCGAAAGGAGCCGTGCGCGCGAATCGAAAGCGAATGGCGCATATCAGGCAAGAAAAGCGAATGAAATTGCGGAATCGTCGGCAGAATCGAAATCGTAAGAAAATGAAACAATCATGAAAATGATAGTCAGAATTTAAGAAAAGCAACTTTTTAAGACGTGCAAATATTCAGTTCACATGATTTTGTAACGAAAAATCGTTAGTATCTGTGTCAAGAGATATCCGCTCTGCAGCAGGGTGGAATACGATTCGACGAAAGGCTGGCGATGGCCAACAACAGGAACGAACTGAACAAGAATCTTGCGCAGATGCTCAAGGGTGGCGTGATCATGGACGTCACCACCCCGGAGCAGGCGAAGATCGCACAGGACGCGGGCGCATGCGCGGTGATGGCTCTCGAGCGTATTCCGGCCGATATTCGTGCTGCCGGCGGCGTTTCCCGCATGAGCGATCCGGCCATGATCAAGGGCATTCAGGAAGCCGTGTCCATTCCGGTCATGGCAAAGGTTCGTATCGGCCATGTTGCCGAAGCCCGCATTCTGCAGGCCATCGAAATCGACTACATCGACGAATCCGAAGTGCTGAGCCCCGCCGACGACGTGTACCACATCGACAAGAACCAGTTCGACGTGCCGTTCGTGTGCGGCGCGAAGAACCTGGGCGAGGCGCTGCGCCGTATCGCCGAGGGCGCTTCCATGATCCGCACCAAGGGCGAGCCGGGCACCGGCGACGTGATCCAGGCCGTGCGCCACATGCGCACCATGAACAAGCAGATCCGCGAGCTCGTCTCCCTGCGCGACGACGAGGTGTATGAGGCCGCCAAGCAGCTGGCCGTGCCGTACGATCTCGCCAAGTATGTGCACGACAACGGTCGTCTGCCGGTCGTCAACTTCGCTGCCGGTGGCGTGGCCACTCCGGCCGATGCCGCGCTCATGATGGAACTGGGTGCCGAAGGTGTGTTCGTCGGTTCCGGCATCTTCAAGTCCGGAGACCCGGCCAAGCGTGCCGCCGCCATCGTGCAGGCCACCGCCAATTGGCAGGACGCCGACCTGCTCGCACGCCTTTCCGAGAACCTCGGCGAGGCCATGGTCGGCATCAACGAAGACGAGATCGAAACCATCATGGCCGCTCGCGGCGAGTGATTGCGCTGTAATTTCGTGCGCTGTGCGCTGCGTGCGGCTGTCGGCATGTCTGTTCGATGCGCCGCGCGCAGCCCGTTTCGCATGATTCGCGATGGTTCGGGTAAGGAGATCCGATGGTTGTTGCCGTTGAATACATTTCGAAGGAAGAATCGACTGACGTTGCCGAAGGTGCGGCTTCCGCGCAGCATGGCGTGACCGGCATCCTTGCGGTGCAAGGCGCGTTCGCCGAGCATGCGGCGATGCTGGATCGGCTTGGTGCGCCGTGGAAACTGCTGCGTGCCGCCGAGGATTTCGACGATTCGATCGATCGCGTGATTCTGCCTGGCGGCGAAAGCACCACGCAAGGCAAATTGCTGCGTTCGACCGGCTTGTTCGAGCCGATCGCCGCGCATATCGCCGCTGGAAAGCCGGTATTCGGCACCTGCGCGGGCATGATTTTGCTCGCTCGTCGTCTCGATAACGACGAGAACGTCTATTTTGGCGCGTTGGATGCGGTCGTGCGCCGCAATGCGTATGGACGTCAGCTTGGTTCGTTCGCTGCGTCCGCCGATTTCGGCGCTTCCGACGATGCGGATGCTGTGGTGGTTGCGTCGGGGGAGTCTGTCTCTTCTGCGATTTCCGCGGCTGCTGGTGAGGAGGGGGCTTCCGAGGCTTCGGATACGTCGGTGGTGCTCAAGGATTTCCCTCTGGTGTTCATTCGCGGACCGTTCGTTGCCGAGGTCGGCGAGCGGGCCACGGTCGAAACGTCGGTCGACGGCAATGTGGTCGGTTTGCGTCAGGGCAAGATTCTCGCTACGGCGTTCCACCCCGAACTGACCGACGATACCCGCATTCACGAGCTGTTCCTCAGTTTGTAGGCTTACATCGAGCGGTGCGGAGTCCGTCTCTTCGTCGTATGCGTTGTTTTGGGAGGCTTGCGATTCGCAGACCTCCTTTTTATATGTTCTTTATATGTTTTCTCTTGTGAGGTAGCTTTCTTGCGATCCATTTTTTGGTTGAGATGCGCGGACAATCGCAGATTATTGTGCAAACGATGTCATTCTGTTTGTGCGAAACGCCGATGATTTCGTTGGCGCTTCAATAGCGCACAACAGTTGCAGGGGGGCTATCGAACCGGTTTGCTTGACACCTTGATACAACCGTGTATCATCGGAGCTAATGGTACACGGTTGTATCAGAAAGGAAACAAAGCCATTCTACCAGTCCAAACATCACCACGGGGGTATTGTTTGGCAGGTCGCGAACATACAAACATCACCAAGTGGAAAGCGCGGCATGTGCATTCCGCGGCGGATGTTCCGAAACATATGCGACCGACATGCAATCAGCATGCGAAGCGGATGGCAGAAAGGGAAAAGAACATGCGCAACATGAAGAAGGCTCTCGCAGCGGTAGCAGCAGTGGCAACCCTCGCCAGCCTCGCGGCCTGCGGTGGCAGCGACGGCGGCAACGACGCCAAGGCCAACGCCGGAGACGCAGACAAGGCGGATCTCGTTTTCTGGGGCTGGGACACCGGCAACACCATGAAGGCCCTGATCGCCGACTTCGAAAAGGCCAATCCCGGAATCACCGTCAAATTCAACAACACCGGCACCGCATCCGACACCCAGACCGCACTGAGCAACGCCGTCGCGGCAGGCAAGGGTGCCCCCGACGTGGTCATGCTGGAAGACCCGACCGTCACCCAGTTCGCGGTTACCGGCGACCTCGTTGACCTCACCGCCTACGGTGCCGACAAGCTCGAAGACGACTTCTCCGCAGGCCCGTGGAGCAAGCTACAGTATGATGGCAAGCCGTATGCGCTGCCGATTGATTCCGGCCCGGAAGTCTTCTTCTACAACGATGCCGTGCTCAAGAAGGCCGGCGTCGACGGCTCCCAGATCAAGACTTGGGACGATTATTACGAGGCAGCCAAGAAGGTCAAGGCCATCGGCGCCTACATGACCAACAATTCCGGCTCCTCCATGGAATACCAGCCCTTCACCGCCCAGGCATGGCAGGCCGGTGCGCAGCCGTGGAAGGTCGATGGCGAGAACATCACCATTGACATGACCAAGGATTCCGGCATGAAGAAGTACATCGAATTCCAGCAGAAGCTCATCGACGAAGACCTCGTCGACACCAAGATCGCCAACTGGTCCGACGACTGGAACCGTGCGCTCAACGAAGGCGACATCGCCACTCTCACCATCGGCGCATGGATGCCGGTTAACCTCATGAACGGCGCTCCTGACCAGGCCGGCAACTGGCGCGTGGCCCAGCTCCCGCAGTGGAACGAAGGTGACGAGGTCTCCGCTGAAGACGGCGGCTCCGCACTCGCGGTCGTCTCCCAGTCCAAGCAGCAGGCCGCGGCCTACAAGTTCGTCGAATACTTGACCCACGGCGACGGCGCCCAGACCATGGCCGACACCGGCACCTTCCCGAGCCTGAAGAAGATCCTCTCCTCCGACTCCTTCACCGATCCGAACACTGAAGCCAACAAGAAGGTCAACGACTACTTCGGCGGCCAGAACGTGAACGAGATTCTCTCCGAAGCCGCCCAGCGCAAGGTCTCCGCCTTCCAGTACCTGCCGTACAACCCGTACGCGCAGTCCACCTTTGGCGATCAGATCTCCAAGGCCTACAGCGAGGACATCACTCTGGAGGAAGCCTTCGTCAACTACAGCAAGGCGCTCACCGATCACGGCAACCAGCAGGGCTACACCGTCACCAGCAAGGACTGACGGCGCCCAGCCGCTGCCGTGCGGCACAACGAAAAACGCGATAATGCGATCCGACATACGCAGCGCACCATCGCAACCATGAAGATCGACGGCAGGTGGGAATCGTCTGACGTGACCCGCCTGCCTCACTTCGCAAAAATAATTTTAAAAACGAAATCTTACAATAGAAAAAGATTTCAAAAAAATAGCAATCCTGTAATTCAAACAATAAAAGATTTTGCGGATTAACAATTGCACATGGTTGTGCGATCAATAGAGCAAAAAGCATACAGAAAGAAGAAAGCATGTCTCAGCAAGCAGCAGTCGCGGCGGATGCGCTGCATACGCCTGCGGACCAGGTTCGCGTCAACCGTCATCGTGCGGATTGGCGTGGTTGGAAGTTCATGTGGCCGTTCGCGTTGGTGTTCGTGTTCG
>ERZ791753.877-NODE-877-length-23184-cov-7.503783_pt1 | contig 23184 bp, 19 predicted proteins | sample MGYA00509951_ERZ791753 | MGnify/ENA primary metagenome ERZ791753 (study PRJEB30046, sample SAMN00792026) | human gut metagenome | study: EMG produced TPA metagenomics assembly of the A metagenome-wide association study of gut microbiota in type 2... | reverse complement strand
CGGTGCTGTTGCTGCTGGTGGCGCTCCTGCTGCCGGACGCCGCGCCGCTGCTGGGGATGTTCTGCTTCGGCAACCTGATGCGCGAGAGCGGGGTGGTGGAGCGGCTGAGCGACACGGTGCAGAACGCGCTGATCAACATCGTGACCATCTTCCTCGGGCTGTCGGTGGGAGCCAAGCTGGTGGCGGACAAGTTCCTGCAGCCGCAGACCCTGGGGATCCTGCTGCTGGGGGTGATCGCCTTCTGCGTGGGCACCGCGGCCGGGGTGCTGATGGCGAAGCTGCTGAACAGGTTCAGTAAGAACCCGATCAACCCGCTGATCGGTTCAGCCGGGGTGTCGGCGGTGCCGATGGCGGCGCGGGTGTCGAACAAAGTGGGTCTGGAAGCGGACGGGCAGAACTTCCTGCTGATGCACGCCATGGGCCCGAACGTGGCCGGGGTGATCGGCTCGGCGATCGCCGCCGGGGTGATGCTCAAGTACGTGCTGGCGATGTAGGCCGGCATCCTCTCCGGAGGCGTGGCCGTTACCTCGCCTCCGGGTCAGGATTAACAGCGCCCCCTTGCCATCGATCACTTTTCTGAAATTAGCGGTTCTGTGCGCCATCTGCGGGTTCTCGGGCCGCGAAACGGGGAAACTAATCATTTAATGTCTATTGGCGCTATGTATACCCGAAAAATCACCCACTGGTTTGCCAGGCGATCGTTTCAGAATCGCATCTTCCTGCTGATCTTATTCACCTCGACGATCGTTATGCTGGCGATGTCATGGTATCTGACCGACATTACCGAAGAGCGTCTGCATTACCAGGTCGGGCAGCGGGCGCTGATTCAGGCAATGCAGATTTCGGCGATGCCGGAGCTGGTCGAAGCGGTTCAGAAACGCGATCTCGCCAGAATCAAAGCGCTTATCGATCCCATGCGTTCGTTCTCCGACGCCACCTATATCACCGTCGGTGATGCCAACGGCCAGCGCCTCTATCATGTTAATCCTGATGAAATCGGCAAATCGATGGAGGGCGGCGATAGCGATGAAGCATTGTTAAACGCGAAAAGCTACGTGTCAGTGCGCAAAGGCTCGCTGGGCTCCTCGCTGCGCGGTAAATCACCGATTCAGGACGAGACCGGCAAGGTGATTGGCATTGTGTCGGTAGGCTATACCATTGAACAGTTAGAGAACTGGCTCAGCCTGCAGATAAGCTCGCTGCTGATCCCGATGGCGATCATGTTACTGCTCCTGCTCTACTGCGCCCGCCGCTTCTCGTTGCATATCAAAAAGCAGATGCTGAATATGGAACCTCAACAGCTGTCGCAGCTGTTGATCCAGCAAAGCGTGTTGTTTGAATCCGTGTTCGAAGGGCTCATCGCCATCGACTCCCGTTACAAGATCACCGCGATTAATCAGACTGCCCGCCGGCTGCTCAACCTGAGTCAACCGGAACCGACGCTTATCGGTAAAGGGATCAGCAGCGTTATTTCTCAGGAGGCTTTCTTCTACGATGCGCCGCAGACTAATAAAAAAGACGAGATCGTCACCTTCAATCATATCAAAGTGATCGCCAGCCGGATGGCGGTGATCTTAAATAATGAGCCACAGGGCTGGGTGATCAGCTTTCGTAGTAAAGACGATATCAACACCCTCAGCCTACAGCTCAGTCAGGTGCAACAGTATGCCGATAACCTGCGCGCCGTGCAGCATGAGCATCGCAATCTGATCTCCACCATCGCCGGCCTGCTGTTTCTTAAACGCTACGATCATGCGCTGGATCTGATCCAACAGCAGTCGGAAAGCCACCAGAAAGTGATCGATTTTATCGCGCGGAATTTCCAGGATAACCATCTGGCCGGGCTGTTGATCGGCAAGTATTACCGCGCCAAAGAGCTCGGTCTGGAACTGGTTTTCGATCCGGCCTGCTTCGTCGACAGATTACCCACCGCCCTTTCTCACAACGAATGGATCTCGATCGTGGGGAATCTGCTTGATAACGCCTACAATGCCAGCCTGCAACAGCCGCAGGGCTCAAAGCAGATAGAGTGCCTGATCAACAGCGACGGCCACGAGGTGATTATCGAGGTCGCCGATCAGGGATGCGGCATTGACGAGACGCTGCGCGATCGGATCTTCGAGCGCGGCGTCACCAGCAGCGTCAGCAAAGATCATGGCATCGGACTCTGGCTGGTTCGCAGCTACGTGGAACAGGCAGGCGGCAGCATCGTCGTCGAAAATAACCTTCCCTTTGGCACCATCTTTACTCTTTATATTCCCCTGACCCGAGATGAACATCATGGATAGCATCACCACTCTTATCGTTGAAGACGAACCTATGCTGGCGGAGATCCTGGTGGATAACATCAAACAGTTTCCCCAGTTCGACGTCATTGGCATTGCGGATAAACTCGAGAGCGCCAGGAAACAACTCAGACTGTATCAACCGCAGCTGATCCTGTTGGATAATTTCTTACCTGATGGCAAAGGTATCGATCTGATCCGCCATGCGGTCAGTACCCATTACAAGGGGCGGATCATCTTTATTACCGCTGATAATCATATGGATACCATCAGCGAAGCGCTGCGCCTGGGGGTGTTCGACTATCTAATTAAGCCGGTGCATTATCAGCGCCTGCAGCACACCCTGGAGCGCTTCGCCCGCTATCGCAGCTCGCTGCGTTCCAGCGAACAGGCCAGCCAGATCCACGTCGATGCGCTGTTTAATATTCAGGCTCGGGAACAGACGGAACCGGCCAGCGCACCGCTACGCGGGATCGATGAAAGCACCTTTCAGCGCGTACTCCAGCTGTTTGCCGACCCGGCGGTGGTACATACCGCCGACTCGCTGGCGCGTATCCTTGGCAGCAGCAAAACTACCGCCCGCCGTTATCTGGAACAAGGAGTGAAGAACGACTTTCTGGAAGCGGAAATCAGCTACGGCAAGGTTGGCCGACCGGAGCGTATTTATCGCGGCAAACAGACCTACCCTGAGCAGATCTGAAACGTTTACGTCAGGGAATAGCTGACCACCAGCTGCCCCTTCTTCATCTTAATCTGACTAATAAGAATGTCGCCCAGCTCCGCCAGACGGGCGACGTGGGTGCCACCGCAGGGATAGGCGGGCAGCTCGCCGAATCCCACTTTGCGCATGCCGTCAGCGAACGTCACCTGACGCGGTAAATCCTGCGCCTGCCATGCCTTTACTAACGCCAGTAGCGCACTGGCGTCCGGCAGCGCGGCGCTATTCCTGCTGGCAAAGGTTATCCGCCCTTCGCCGGGCCAGTGGTGCGCTTTCACCGGTTGCCAGCCAAGCTGTTCGCCCGCCATGCCAAGCAGGTGGCCGGCAGAATGCAGACGAGCATGCAGCTGTCTCGCGGAGGCATCAATTTTCATTTCCACTTCACCGAGGGGAAGCTGTTGCGACAGAATATGCAGCACCCTGTCGCCGCGCACAACCACCGTCTCAACGGCCTGTCCGGCAATCCAGCCGCAATCCGCCGGTTGACCGCCCCCTTGCGGGTGAAACAGCGTCCGATCCAGTTCGATGGCGTAACGGCCATCCGCTTCTGCAGTGCAGGCGATGATCTGGGCGCGCCCGTCGGTAGCATCGCTGGTGTAATAAACCCGTTCAGTCATAGTGATTCTCCTCTCTGTCCGCCCAGTATATTATTAATGCCGACAGCGATAATCCCACCATCCGCCAATGCACTCTTGCTCCGGGAGCACAAATGAATCTGAACCTCCTGCCCGACCTTGCCCTCTTCGTACAGATCGTCGACCAGGGCAGCTTCTCCGCCGTCGCCCGCCAGAGCGGCATTACCCCTTCCGCGGTTAGCCGTAGCGTGTCGCGGCTGGAGCGAGAGATGGGCTGCAAACTGCTGCAGCGTACCACTCGCAAGCTGCGTCTGAGCGATGCCGGGGAAACGGTTTACCAGCATGCCCAGCAGATGCTGGAAGCGGCGCGACAGGCGATGGATTCCGCCGGCAGTCGCCAAACGGTCGCCCAGGGAAAGCTGACGCTCAGCGTACCGAAAGCTATCGGCCGCTTTGTGATCCATCCGCTGATGATGGCGTTTTTTCACCGTTACCCGCAGGTTGACGTCTGCCTGCGGCTGGAAGATCGCCCTCTGGATTTTATCGATGACGGTATCGATCTGGCGCTACGCATCACCGATACCCCCTCGCCCGGCCTGCATGGCAAACCGCTGATGCCGGTCACGCACGTTATCTGCGCCACTGAAGCCTATTTACAGCGCCACGGTATGCCGCACACGCCGCAGGAACTGCGGGCGCACAGTTGCATCAGTCTTGGCGAAACGCCTGCCGACGCGCGCTGGAAGTTCCGTCGGGAAGGGAAAACCGAAACGGTGCAAACATACGGGCGGTACGCCGCCAACCATACCGCCGTGCGCCTCGACGCGGTTAAGCAGCATCTGGGGATCGGCAGCCTGCCGCTGTTCACCGCCCGCGAGGCGCTGGCGAATGGCGACATTGTGCAGGTGCTGCCCGAGTGGGAATTTATCAGCAGCTATTCCGGCGATCTGTGGCTGCTGTGGGCGGGAGATAAGCATATGCCCGCCAGAATGCGGGCGATGATTGATTATCTCAGCGAGACGGTGCCTACGCTGAACGCAGGCAGCACAGAGCCAGCGAAATAACCGCAAACCACGGAATGATAACCCCCAGCACGAACCAGATCCCGGAGCGGCCGATGTCATGCATCCGCCGGCAGCCAACTGCCAGCAGGGGGATCGCCATCAATAGCAGCCACAGCGCCGCAAAGGGTATGACCACAAAGCTGAGGATGCCGTAGCGAGGGTCTAGGCGGGTTGCCAGACACCAGACGGCCAGCGGCGCGCTGGCGATCAGTAGATTGATAAGAAAAAACGTCCAGAACTGCTGTCGGCTGGCCCGGCCGCTAAAATTAAAGGTCTCTTTCCAGCCGCTCAAATACGCCTGTCCACAGGTCATTGCCTCTCTCCATGAGAATAACGTGAATAGCTGCGGGCCAGGTTGATAGACCCGACCCGCGCAATAAAAGGCAGATTAAATGATTATTCAGCGGCGATTCATGTGCTGGCACAAAAAAAGCGGATTTTGGCAGGAAAGAATAGCTGGCAGCGAATAGGCCGCCAGCACGGGGTGAAATCAATTAATGACTATTAGTTAATTGATTTTTATTATAATTAATAAGTCCACCGGCTTTAATAATCTCTTGCTCAGCGGCGGTTAACGTTTCCATATAGAGGCTAATCTGCTGAATCGGCTTTTTATCACTGAGGACAAAGGCGGTGATATCGTTCAGGTCGCCTGCCAGCGCACTTTTTATCGCTGGAATATAGATAAAGTCGCCGACCTCAAAGTCAGGTACCTGTTTCATCTGCAGCGGCAGCATCCCCCAGTTAATGACATTGGAGCGATAGCGCTTGGTTGCATACTCCTGGCAAATATTAGCCAACCCACCCAGCACCCGCTGGCAGCTCGCGGCCTGCTCGCGCGCCGATCCATCGCCGGGTTTGACCGCATAGACCATGCTGCCAATCTCCGTCTGCTCAACGGTAATATGTTCCTGGCCAGGCAGCCGTCGCAGCCGTGAAAAAATATTTTCCAGCTGCGGATAACCGCGATATAGATCCTCACCGTTAACGCGCTGTTGCTCCATTGCGGCGATGGCTTTACTCCGCCCGACATATTCCGGATCGCGACGGGATAGCGTAAATTCAGCCAGACCTAAAGGATTAGAACGAAACGACGATGTTTCACCGGAAGGGATCAGTTCGTCGGTGGTGGTCACCGGATCCATTATCTTTGCAGCCACCACCAACAGAATATTTTCCGTTAGCGCATTCATCTCCGGCCAGTCTTTGATGTTCGGGCCATAGATCAGCGGCTGCTGCGTCACCCCTTTCACGAAGCCCTGATAAACCCGGCTCTTATAGGGTGATACATCAAATTCATAGTCGGATACGTCCTGCCAGCAATCGAGTTCCGCAGCCGACGTCAGAAGTCCGCCGTTGATGGCCGTTGCAGCAATTGAGCGGGCATCCATTAATGCCACCGCGGACATTTGGCCATTTCCCGGTTTAGAACCTTCGCGGTTGGGAAAATTACGCGTCGTGTGCCGGATGCTTAAACCATTATGCATCGGGGTATCGCCGGCGCCAAAACACGGGCCGCAGAATGCCGTGCGAACAATGGCGCCAGTGCTCATGAGATCGTTAATTAATCCCTTTTTGTTTAACGCCATCAGCACTGGCTGCGAGGAAGGATATACAGAGAGCGAAAAAATATTGTCCCCGCAGGCATGGTGCTTCAGGGCCTGAGCCGCCTGGGCCACGTTGACATAGTTACCTCCGGCGCAACCGGCAATGATCCCCTGCTGGACGCGTAATTTACCGTTCTCTATTTTGTCTAACAGCGACAGCTTCGCGCGCCCAAGGGAGATCTTCTCAGATTCAATTTCAACTTCGCGTAAAATGTCCGGCAAATTCTGATTAAGCGTATCGATTTCATAGACATTGGCAGGGTGAAACGGTAGTGCGATCATCGGCCTGATAGTGCTTAAATCGATCTCGATGCAGCCATCGTAGTAAGCCATATCTTTGGCTGACAGCGCCCGATAGTCTTTCTCTCTACCATGAAGCCGCAAAAATTTTTTCGTCTCTTCATCGGTCTGCCAGATGGAGGATAAGCAGGTGGTCTCAGTAGTCATGACGTCAATACTGTTTCGATAGTCTGTCGACATACTGGCCACGCCGGGACCGACGAACTCCATCACTTTGTTCTTCACATAACCTTTTTTGAATACCGCGCCAATTAATGCCAGCGCTATATCCTGAGGACCAACGCCAGCGGCAGGTTTGCCGGTTAAATACACCGCAACTACCTCGGGATAATCAATATCCCAGGTGTTTCCCAATAGTTGTTTAACTAGCTCACCGCCACCTTCACCGACGGCCATCGTCCCCAGCGCGCCATAACGGGTATGACTATCCGACCCCAGAATCATTTGGCCGCAACCCGCCATCATTTCACGCATATACTGGTGGATAACGGAAATATGCGGCGGTACATAAATTCCGCCATATTTCTGTGCTGATGTAAGACCAAAAATATGATCGTCGCTGTTAATGGTTCCGCCCACTGCACAAAGTGAATTGTGGCAATTGGTTAAAACATACGGCAAGAGAAAGCGCGTCATTCCAGAGGCCTTTGCCGTCTGGATGATACCCACGAAGGTGATATCATGGGAGGCCATCGAATCAAACTTTATTTTTAATTTCCGTTCATCGCCAGAAATATTATGCGATGACAATATTGACCAAGCGATGGTTCCCTTCCGCGCAATATCTTTAGCGACAGGATTTGCACATTCCTCTTCTGGAACAATCCCGTACTGATGGGAAAAATATACTCCTTGATCATGTAATTTGATCATGACTGGCATCCTTTAAGGTAGATTAAATAATAACGGTATTGTTTTATTCGTGACTCTACGAATAAAAAGGAAACAATATGGGCAGAAAAATAAAACTGACAATTACCGAGATGACAATCAGAGGTAATCCGACTCTGACATAATCCATAAACCGATATCCCCCCGCGGAAAAAATCATCATATTCGCCGGCGTCCCAACCGGTGTCGCATAGGCACATGAACAGCCAATGACAATAGCCATCAATACCGCTCGTGGATCGGCCCCCATTGAATTTGCAATTGACAAGCCAATTGGAATAAGTAAAGCCGCCGTTGCGGTATTCGACATAAAATTGGTTAATACGCAGGAAATAATCAAAACGGCACTTAACAATAAGAACGGTGAAGCCTGTTGACCAAGCAGATTGATAATTGAGCGGGCCATGATTGCACCAGCGCCAGTGGTTTCGAGTGCTTTCGCTAAAGCTAATGTGCCGCCAAAAAGGAAAATCGTCTGCGAGTCAATTGACTGATACGCCTGTTTTTCAGTAATCACTCGTGTAATAACCAAAAATAAAGCGCCAATTGAACCGATAATCGCAATCGGCAAACCAATGACGTTCTCAAAAATCATCCCCAGTACGGTAAATACCAACACTAAAACAGCAATTACTTGCTTATATTTTGGACAGCCAACTTTCCTGCTCTTTTCTGATTTCCCCGCAGTACTCACAGATTGCGCTGGCAACAGCTTATAACCGATGGTCAAAAAGTAGATGATCCCGCAAAGCAGCATGGGGATACCCAGTTTGGCATACTCGAAAAATCCGAAGCGTTGACCAACTTGTTCAAGCGCCGACTGGGCGATCAGATTACCCGGCGAACCAATAAGCGATAAGTTGCCGCCCAACGCCGAAGCAAACGCTAATGGCATTAGCAAACGAGATTGTGCATAACCAGACTTGATGGCGGCACCGATGACCACGGGAATCAGTACCGCAGCTGTTCCCGTATTAGACAGAAAGCCAGAGAGTATTCCGCAGACCAACATAATAATAACGATAAGTTGCTTCTCTGAGCGAGCGTAACGGGTAACGATTCCGCCAATTTTATCCGTCACTCCTGTCTCAAATAAGGCACCGCCAACCACGAACATTGCCACAAATAAAATAACGTTCTGATTAATAAAACCCGCAAAAGCCGTTTTTACATCAAAAACGCCTGTTACCACTAAAGTAATACAGACGATCATCGCCGTAGCGGCTAAAGGAATTTTTTCCCAAACAAACATCACAATTGAAAATAACAACAGTGACAATGTAATTGCTACTGGTGACATAAATATATAACACCTCTTTCAGTGTGTGAATGTAATAATTAGACTAAGCAGGTGATGCACCATTTTAAAAACTTCAAGTTATAGTTAAATGACTTTCCAGTACATTAATAATTCCCACCACCATACCCCAACGGTGATATGCAGGATAAAAGTCAATAGCGCTAATATACCGCCAACAATCCACCAGGATTTAATATCATTATAACCAACCCCGAATATAACCGGGCCAGCCGCGCCACCATAATGGGTGACCATACCGCCATATGAGTTACTGAATAATAATGCCAGTGCAGTTAACATAACTGGCGCGCCGGAAACATTCGCCAGCATAGCAAACACCGGAACCATCGCCACAATATAGGCGCTGCCCGAGGCAAAGAAATAACGGACCAGTATACTCAGCGCGACGATGACAACGAAAGCCAGCGTACTATGACTGCCAAATGAAATGTTCTCCTTCAGCAGTTCGGCCAACCACAAGAAAAAACCAACTTTGGAAAGCAAAGAACTCAAACCAATTATACCCCCGTACCAAATTAGTGTGTTCCAGCCACCTTTATTTTTAATGACATCATCCCAGGTAACAATTTTCAAAATCAGCATTAGCGCCATAACGCAAATGGCTACCGTTGATTCATTGACCCCAAGCGAAGTGCTAAATACCCAACCAGCTAATGCCATCACAAACAAGCAGGAGAGCATTTTTTCACGCAGGGTCATTGGTCCTAAAGACTCAAGACCTTCTTTAGCAATTGCTTTATTATCTACTTTTTTTAATTCGGGCGGATATAACTTATAGGTTATAAGCGGTGTTAGTAACAGCATGATTAAGCCTGGCAATATGCCGGCCAACGCCCATCCCCCCCAGCTCAATTTAATATGGCAAATATCCTCAATCATTTTGAGCGCCAGGATATTACCCGCCATGGCGGTAAAGAACATATAACTGGTCGTTTTGGTAACCATATAGACGTTCATCATTAAATAATGACCAACGCGTTTTGCCGTATGCTCCGGTTCCGATCCTAGCGCGACAGCCACGCTGTTGATGATAGGCAAGACGATTCCGCCGGCACGAGCCGTATTCGACGGTGTCGCGGGGGAAAGAATCAGATCAAGAAAGGCGGTAACATAGCCTAAGCCGAGCGTAGTGCTCCCTATTTTGCCAATAAGAATATATGCAATCCGTTTACCTAAACCAGTAATAACAAAAGCGGCACTTAAGGTAAACGCTGAGAAAACCAGCCAGGTAGTCCCCGACGCATAGCCACTTAATACGCTAGATGATTTTATTGAACCATCACCTAAATTGCCAATAACAACCATGGATGCAGCCACGGCGACTAACAGTATTACTGGTTCAGAAAATGGTTTAATTACTAAACCAACAATTGCAGCCAGATAAATACCTGACAGTACCCACGCAAGTTCAGTCAACCCAGCCGGGGCCGGAAATAGACTAATAAGCAATGGAATGGCAACAAGCACTAATAGCTTGCATAATGTTTTTTTATCCATTTTAATCCCTTACCTGAATGAATTTTATAAGTGCGTAGCCGCAATTATTCAGGGAGATAAACCATGCCAGAAAGAATTTTACGCGCGGTACGAATCACCGATGCGCGAATATTTTCAGGAGCTTCATTAGCATTACTTAAACTCACATCAATACTACCGCTAGGGTGTTCAACTCTGATTAGCCCTTCTCCCGACATTCTCGTCAACTCGTTAACTACGGTATCAGCAATAATACAAGAACTCGCCAGACCGATAGCGCCCGTAATGGCCAACGATTTATGACAGTTGTGGGGCATGAAATACCGAACACTCAGCGTTCCACCATGTTGTGGTGGGGCAACCAGAACCGGTTTAGGTATTACCATATTCGAGACATCGCCGAACCCCATCGCCGCGCCTGCTTGCTTACGTATTGATTCAAGGCGCTGAAAAAATTCCTTATCCTGATCTAATTCTGCAGCCGATTCATCCCCGGTTTTACCCAAGCTATGCGCTGGAATAATGACCATCGGCATCGCCATATCGATACACGTGACGCGAATATCATCAAAAATATCGACCCGATTGCCGGTTGGGAACAGCTGGCCCGATTTTGCCCCGGCTGCGTTTAAGAATGTCAGGCCTACTGGGGCCGCATGCCCAGGAACGCCGTCAATATGGGTATCTCCTTCATAAATAACCTGGCCGTCAGGTGTTTGAATATCCGCGTCAACAAAGGTGTCGGTATTTACGTTTCTGATTCGCACCCGCGTTACCGGGGAATTCGCCGCGACAAGTCCTTTTTCGATAGCAAATCCGCCGACTGCGCACAGCATATTGCCGCAATTAGGCGTGGTATCTACCCGGCGTTCATTGACAATGACCTGTACAAATAAATAGTCAATATCCGCTTGCTGGCTGGTCGATTTACTGACAATAGCGACTTTACTGGTTTGCGGACTCCCGCCGCCAATACCATCAATTTCCAGTTCATGACCAGAACCCATGATGGTTAATAATGTTTCATCACGTTTTTGAATATCTTCTGGTAGATCATCTGCTAACAGGAAAGCGCCTTTTGATGTTCCACCACGCATGAGAACACACGGAATTTGTTTCATAACATGTTCCTTACAAATATAAAAAAGATTAAATAAACGGAGGTGTGAATTTAATGCACTTAATGCATTTAAATTTTTTATTTACTTTATTATTCATTTACTCGCACAACCGTTTACCATCTGATTCTACTTGCAAGGCGGATAGTGATTGATAAAATATAAAAATAAGACTTATACCTACAAAACATTAATAACAACCATCGTCATGGCAATAATTAGCATGGCCATTCTATATATAAATTATTTATTTCAGATTACGGAGCAGCAATGAACAATGAACTATCCGGAATGAAAGCCTTTGTCACTGTTGCCGAACTAGGTTCATTTAGCAAAGCGGCAGAAGTACTTAACCTGACGCAACCTGCGTTGACCCGAAAGATACAGAAAATAGAAAATAACCTAAATACCACCCTTTTCGAACGGACAACCCGTAAAATCACCCTCACGCAGGCAGGGCAAATGCTCCTTCCTAAGGCAAAGTCACTGATTGCCAGCCTCGATGCCGCCATTTTTAATCTCAGCAGCCTGACTTGTAATGTACATGATACGGTAACGCTTTCTTGTATCCCGACGGCGGTATTTTATTTTTTACCTCGCGCTATCGTTCAATTTAATCAGCGCTATCCCCATATCAAAGTTCGAATTTATGAACAAGGTATAGAAAATTGCATGGCCTCGGTGAGAAAAGGCGAAGTCGATTTTGGAATAAATATGAACTTCATCACATATCCCGATATCGAATTTAGCCCACTGGTTAACGAACCCTTCGTGCTGGCTTGCAGACAGGATCATCCGCTGGCCAGTAAAAAATTAGTTGAATGGCGGGAGCTCGTCTCGCAAAGGTTGATTGGCGTAAGGCGATCGAGCGGTAATCGGCAACTTATTGAAAGTTGCCTGCAGGATAAACCGTGGAAATTAGATTGGTTTTATGAAGTCAGACATTTATCCACCTCTCTGGGTCTGGTGGAGGCGGGGCTTGGCATATCGGCTCTACCCTGTCTGGCCATGCCGCATCACGCCAACAGCGCTGTCGTCAGCGTGCCGCTGGTTGAACCGGTCATCAGGCGCACGCTGGGTATGATTCGCGTTAAAAACCGTCCACTTTCCGCCGCGGCTGAACGCTTCGCGTCATTATTGCTACTCATGTGGACGGATGAAGCGAGCGAGTTATGGTGTAATGTAGTCGATTCACACCAGCAGCTATAACTGTCACGGCGCGAGAGCGAAAACCTCCGCCGCCCAACGTTGAAAACCCGCGACATCCAAATCCAGCGCCACCTGGGCGTTCGCCGGCTGGCCCAGTCGTCCTTCGATATCCACCACCGTGGTGCCGGCGGTCCAGGTCCCCTGCGTCTCCACCGCCACAAAGCACGGCTGGAGAGTGAACAGTTCCGGGCGGGCCAGCCATGCGATAGCGCAGAGATCGTGCATTCGCAGACCACTGCTCATGCTGCCGCTGCGATAGTGGCTAAACAGCGCATGGAGCATTTTACCGGTCTGGTTCAGCGTCGGCAGGGTTGCCAGATAATCCGCCGTCAACAGCGCCCGATTGGTGACGTCCAGCCCGCACATCACAATCTCCAGCCCGCTGTGGAAGACTTTCGCGGCGGCTTCCGGGTCGATGGCAATATTGAATTCGGCATTCGGCGTAAAGTTGCCGCGGCCCGCCGAGCCGCCCATGATCACCAGCCGGCGAATGTTGAATACGCATTCCGGATACTGGGTCAGCAGCAGCGCAATATTGGTCAGCGGGCCAATCGCCACCAGAGTGATCGGCTCGGCAGCGTGCATCAATGCATCGCGGATCGCCTGGAAGGCCGGCTTCGCCAGCGGTTGACGTTGATGCTCAACAAAGTCATACCCTTCCATACCGGATTCGCCATGCACCGAAGCGGCATCGCGCAGGGGACGCACCAGCGGCATCGAAGCGCCCTGCGCCAGCGGCACATCGGCATGCCAGAAGTGCAGCAGCTGCAGCGCGTTACGGGTCGTCTTCTCCACCGAGACATTGCCCGCCACGGTGGTCATTAGCTGCAGATCCAGCTCGGGAGCGAACAGCGCCGCAGCAATGGCGGCAGCATCGTCGATGCCCGGGTCAGTATCAAGAATGATCGGTAAGCGCATGGTTTCTCCCTAAAAAAAATGCCAGACGTTAAGTCTGGCATCTTCTCATATTGCAGGCGGAAAGAACTTACTCTACTTCACGGACATCCACACGCAGCTCTTTCGGCACTTCAAAAACGATATTCTCTTCTCGGCCTTCCAGCGGCACCGCTTCGCCACCGCCCAGCTCCTGCAGGCGGGTGATAACGTTCTGCACCAGAATATCCGGCGCCGATGCGCCCGCCGTCACGCCGACGCAGGCCGCATCCTTGACCCAGGCTTCCTGAATATCGGAGGCATCGTCAATCAGGTAGGCTGCCTTACCCATCCGCTGCGCCAGTTCGGCGAGGCGGTTAGAGTTGGAGGAGTTTTTCGAACCGACCACCAGCACTACGTCAGCCTGCTCCGCCAGCGCGCGCACCGCTTCCTGACGGTTAGTGGTGGCATAGCAAATGTCGTCTTTGCGCGGGCCGACGATTTTCGGGAAACGCGCGCGCAGCGCGTCAATCACATCAGAGGTATCGTCCACCGAGAGGGTGGTCTGGGTCATAAACGACAGCCGGGCGTCGTTTTTGACTTCCAGCTTGAGAACGTCTTCCGGCGACTCGACCAGGTACATGCCCCCTTGCGGGTTATTGTACTGCCCCATAGTGCCTTCGACTTCCGGGTGTCCGGCATGGCCGATCAGAATCGACTCTTCGCCACGGCGGCTGGCGCGGGCGACTTCCATATGCACTTTCGTCACCAGCGGACAGGTGGCGTCGAACACCGTCAGGTCGCGGCTCTTCGCTTCATTCCGTACCGCCTGCGATACGCCGTGAGCGGAGAAAATCAGGATCGCGCCGTCCGGTACTTCGCTGATCTGTTCGATAAATATGGCGCCGCGCTTGCGCAGGCTATCCACCACATAGCGGTTATGCACCACTTCATGACGAACATAAATCGGCGCGCCGTACAGCGTCAGCGCGTTTTCTACAATGCTGATAGCGCGGTCAACGCCAGCGCAAAAGCCGCGCGGGTTAGCCAACAGGATCTGCATGTTACTCCTCCAGCGCCGGATCGATCTCCAGCACTTCAATATCAAAATGAACGGTGCGCCCGGCCAGCGGATGGTTGAAGTCGACGGTGATGGAATCGCCGTTCACTTCGCGGATCACGCCAGGCATTTCGCTGCCATCCATTGCGGTAAAGAGCATAATCGCGCCGATCTCCGGCTCGCCGGCGTCGATAAACTCGCGGCGAGAGAAATACTGAATCAGGTCCGGGCTCGGGACGCCAAAAGCGGCGTCAGGCTCCAGCGAAAAGGCCTTTTTCTCGCCCTCTTTCAGACCAAGAAGCTGTTGCTCCAGCCCTTCAGACAGGGAGGTGTCGCCGAGGCGAAACAGCGCCGGTTTGCCATTGTTACGGGTGGACTCGGCGGTGGATCCATCGTCCAGCTTCAGCGTGAAGTGAACGAGAACCGCGCTGTTGCTCTGTACGGATTTAGACATGCAAATTGCTCGCTTGTTTTAGGTCACCTGTTGCCCGGAGGCGCTACGCTTACCGGGCGACGGGAGACCACACATTCTGTAGGCCGGGCAGGCGTGGCGCCACCCGGCATTAACATTTACACCTGCTCTTTTGCGGTCGGTTTCGGCAGGAAGCCTTCCAGCACAATCATCGCCGCGCCGATGCAGATAGCGCTATCGGCGAGGTTGAAAGTGGCGAAGTGCCAGTCGCCGACGTAGAAGTCGATCATATCGACCACAAAGCCGTGCCACAGGCGATCGAACAAGTTGCCCAGCGCGCCGCCAATAATCAGGGCGTAGGCAATATTGTTCAGCTTTTGCGTCGCCTTCGAACGGTACATCAGCACCGTCAGCACCACGCAAATGCCGATCGCGATCCCGGAAAAGAACCAGCGCTGCCAGCCGCCGCTGTCGGCGAGGAAGCTAAAGGCCGCGCCATAGTTGCGGGCATAATGCAGATTAAGCGACGGGAACAGCGGAACCGTCTCCCCCAGAGCGAAGTTCTGGAGGATCAGGAATTTGCTGCCCAGATCGATAATCAGCACGGCTACGACCACCCACAGCCAGCGTAGCCCCGTTGAACAGATCGATTTACTCATCAGGCGAATTTACGTTGCTCGCCGTCACCGGCGACGTTGCTCACACAGCGTCCGCAGATTTCCGCGTGTTCCGCCACCTTGCCGATATCGGTGGTGTAATGCCAGCAGCGCGGGCATTTCTCACCTTCAGCTTTACTCAATGCGACTTTCAGCCCTTTGAGCAGTTCGCTCTGCTGCGCATCAGCAGATGCGCTCGCATAGTCTGCGACGTTCGCCCCGGAGGTCAACAGGACAAATCGCAATTCATCCCCCAGTGCGTTGAGCTTAGCGGCCAGGTCGGCATCAGCATACAGCGTCACCGCAGCTTCCAGCGAACCACCGACTTTCTTATCCGCACGCGCCTGCTCGATCACTTTGTTGACTTCGCCGCGGACTTTCAGCAGCTCATCCCAGAAGCCGTCATTCATCGCTTCGTCGTCGGCCAGGCCGAAGAGACCCTGATACCATTCGCCGGTAAAGACGTATTTCTCACGCTCGCCCGGCAGGTAACCCCAGATTTCGTCCGCAGTGAAGGACATGATCGGCGCCATCCAGCGCACCAGCGCTTCCACGATGTGGAACAGCGCGGTCTGGCAGCTGCGACGCGCCACGCTGTCCGCCTTAGCGGTGTACTGGCGATCTTTGATGATGTCGAGGTAGAACGAGCCCATCTCAATAGAGCAGAAGCGCATCAGGCGCTGCACCACTTCGTGGAAGTCGTAGGACTCGTAGGCTTTCAGGATATCTTCCTGTGCCGCCTGCGCGCAGCCGACCGCCCAGCGATCCAGCACCACCATCTCTTCCGGTTTGACCATGTCTTTTGCCGGATCGAAACCGTTCAGGTTCGCCAGCAGGAAGCGCGCGGTGTTACGGATACGACGATAGCTGTCCGCGGCGCGTTTGAGGATCTCGTCAGAGACCGCCATTTCGCCGGTGTAGTCGGTGGAAGCCACCCACAGGCGCAGGATATCGGCGCCCAGCTTGTTCATCACGTCCTGCGGGCTAACGGTGTTGCCGATAGACTTGGACATTTTGCGCCCCTGACCATCGACGGTGAAGCCGTGGGTCAGTACCTGACGATATGGCGCTTTGCCTTTCATCGCCGTGGAAATCATCAGCGAGGACATGAACCAGCCACGATGCTGGTCGGAGCCTTCCAGATACATATCGGCGGCGTGACCGGCGAATTCCGGACGCACGTCAACCACGGAAGAGTGGGTCGATCCGGAGTCAAACCAGACGTCGAGGGTATCCGGCACTTTCTCGTAGCTGTCAGCGTCATCGCCAAGGATGTCGCGGGAATCGAGATCCCACCACGCCTGGATGCCGTCGACTTCAACACGCTTCGCGACTTCTTCCATCAGCTCAAGGGTACGCGGGTGCAGTTCGTGGGTTTCTTTATGCACGAACAGCGACATCGGCACGCCCCAGGTACGCTGACGGGAGATACACCAGTCAGGACGGTTGGCGACCATCGATTCGATACGCGCCTGGCCCCAGTCCGGGATCCACTGCACGCCTTTGATCTCTTTCAGCGACTGCGCGCGCAGACCTTTCTGATCCATGCTCACGAACCACTGCGGGGTGGCGCGGAAGATGATCGGCGACTTGTGGCGCCAGCAGCACGGATAGCTGTGCTGCATTTTTTCCACATGCAGCAGCGCGCCGCGCTCACGCAGCATCTCAACGATGATATCGTTGGCTTTGAAGACGTTGATACCGTCCAGGGACGGATAGGTGCCTGGCAGATAAGCTCCGTCCGGGCCAACCGGGTTAGCGATTTCCAGACCGTATTTCTGGCTGATCGTGTAGTCGTCCGGACCGTGGCCGCCGGCGGTATGCACCGCGCCGGTACCGGCATCCAGCGTCACGTGGTCGCCAAGGATCGCCGGCACGTCGAAATCCAGGAACGGATGCTGAAAACGCATCAGTTCAAGCTCGGCGCCGTTCACCGCCGCCAGGATGGTGTAATCGGCCGCGCCAACGCGCTTCATCACGCTCTCGACCAGGTCTTTCGCCAGGATCAGTGCCTGACCGTCAACCTGCACCAGCGCATAGTCGAACTCCGGCGACAGGGAGATAGCGCGGTTAGCCGGCAGGGTCCACGGAGTGGTGGTCCAGATAACCAGCGACACCGGGCCGTTGACGTCGGCGACGCCGAATTTCGCCAGCACCGCGGCTTTATCTACCGCGTGGAACGCCACGTCGATGGATGGGGAAGTCTTGTCGTAATACTCCACTTCCGCTTCCGCCAGCGCGGAACGGCAGTCTACGCACCAGTGCACCGGCTTGGCGCCTTTATGCAGATGGCCGTTGCCGATGATTTTGCCCAGCGCGCGAATGATATTGGCTTCGGTTTTGAAGTCCATGGTCAGGTACGGATGCGACCAGTCGCCCAGCACGCCGAGGCGAATAAAGTCTTTACGCTGGCCGTCGATCTGCTCGGCGGCATATTCGCGGCACTTGGCGCGGAATTCTGCTGCGGTGAACTTCTCGCCCGGCTTGCCGTATTCCTGCTCTACTTTCAGCTCGATCGGCAGACCGTGGCAGTCCCAGCCCGGAACGTAAGGCGAGTCATAGCCCGTCAGTCCTTTGGACTTAACGATAATGTCTTTCAGAATCTTGTTTACCGAGTGACCAATATGAATGCTGCCATTCGCATAAGGAGGGCCATCATGCAGAATGAAGGTTTTTTTGCCTTTTTTGGCTGCACGAATGATGCCGTACAGGTCATCATCGGTCCAACGCGCCAGCATTCCCGGTTCGCGTTTGGCGAGGTCGCCACGCATAGGGAACCCTGTTTCCGGCAAATTCAGGGTCGATTTATAGTCACTCATCAGATTCTCGGTTCCGTATTTCGGTTTGATAAACACCAGTGGCTCAGGCCTGGCTGGTCAGCCCAAATAATTCGCGGGCCGTTAACTCATCACGTGCGATTTGCGCCTTCAGCTCGTCCAGCGACGCAAACCGCTGCTCATTACGTATCTTTTTACGCAGTACTACATTGATATGGCGACCGTAGAGGTCCATTACAACGTCCAACAGATGCACTTCGAGCTGCTGACGCACGCCCGCTACCGTTGGACGGGTGCCAATATTGGCGACACCGGCGATCGGTTTGTCGCCCAGACCTGTCACTTCTACCGCATAGACCCCTTTAACCGGGGAAACCTGACGACGCAGCGGTAAGTTCGCCGTCGGAAAACCTATGGTACGGCCCAGTTCGTCGCCATGCACGACGCGTCCGGAAATGCTAAACGGATGGCCGAGCAGCGTCTCCGCAAGAAGAAGATCGTCATCGGCCAGCGCCTGACGCACCGCCGTGCTGCTGATCCGCACCCCGCCTTCGCAGAAGGTTTGGGTGCTGGTGACGTCGAAGCCGTATTCCGCCCCCGCCTTTTGTAATAACAAGAAATCCCCCTGGCGACCAGCGCCAAAGCGGAAATCGTCACCGACGGCAAGGAACTGCACGCCCAGGCGGCGCACCAGCAGTTCACTGATAAAATCCTGCGCCGTCAGCGCGGCGAACCGGCGGTCGAAGCGAACGCACAGCACATAGTCGACCCCGCTTTCAGCCAGATAGCTCAGCTTTTCACGCAGGCGGGTCAACCGCGCCGGGGCTTTATCGGCGGCAAAAAGCTCGAGCGGCTGGGGTTCGAAAATCATCACCACCACCGGTAAACCGCGCTGGCGGCCCTCTTCGCGCAATCGCTGCAGCAGCGCCTGATGCCCACGATGCACGCCGTCAAAATTGCCAATGGTCAGCACGCACCCGTGCGGGGCCTGACTGAGATTATGTATGCCGCGTATCAGCTTCATGTCTGGCTCAAAACAGTGAAAATCGTCCGAGTATACCTTGTACAACTGTCAACGTTAACCAGCGATTGCTCCTCGGCAACGAAAGTTCTCAGGAATTCATTCACTCAGCGCGGGTAAGCGGGAAAACCGCCCGCCCCCGGCGATTTTTATGGTGGAAAAGCTGTATTCGCCTGCAACAAGCTGGTAGAATCTTGCGCCATCACTACGTAATGAAGCGCTGTGGTGTTAAACGGCGCTTATTTGCACAAATCCATTGACAAAAGAAGGCTAAACGGGCATATTCCTCGGCCTTTGAATTGTCCATATAGAACACATTTGGGAGTTGGACCTTGGCTAATATCAAATCAGCTAAGAAGCGCGCCGTTCAGTCTGAAAAGGCTCGCAAGCACAACGCTAGCCGTCGCTCTATGATGCGTACTTTCATCAAGAAAGTATACGCAGCTATCGAAGCTGGCGACAAAGCTGCTGCACAAAAAGCATTTAACGAAATGCAACCGATCGTGGACCGTCAGGCTGCTAAAGGTCTGATCCACAAAAACAAAGCTGCGCGTCATAAGGCTAACCTGACCGCTCAGATCAACAAACTGGCTTAATCGCTGCTTGTTGTCGCTTTGTGAAAAAACCCGCGAAAGCGGGTTTTTTTATGCCTGTCATCTTCCCCGCCCTGGCGCGACCTGAGCCACGCCAGCCACGCTTTCCGGCTATCTGGGTTCAGTAAACAGCGACGAATAATCGCGATTGCAGATGCGCTGTACCGCCGGATGCTGAATCATCCGTTCGGCGAAAATAGCGTGATACTCCTCCATCACGCTATCCATGCGGCCAATTTCGACAATCGATTCATCATGATAGAAATCATGCGCGTAGAGCGTCGGCGCGACAAATATCGCATTATGCGCAGCGCCAAAGGCTTTCATGAGCGCCGCGTCGTCAAACTCGCCGAGAATCTCCACCTTCAGCCCCTGCACATTAATCCAGTTCAGAAGCTTACGTCCCAGCATCGATCGTCGGCCGGGGATTAGCAGCCGTCGCTCTTCGAGACAAGCCGGGAACGGCTTCGTCGGCGCCGGGTTCATACACCAGAAGCTGACGCTACACTCGCCAATCTTCACCGAAAACAGCCCTTCCTGCTGCGTCGAGTCGATCGGGCAGTCAGAGATAATCATATCGAGCTTATGCTGGCTCAACTGCTCCAGCAGCAGCTCATGGGTGGATTCAAAACAGCGCAGATGAATCTGCTCGCTTTCGACAACGGCGGCATCCAGCACGCCGCTGACCAGCCGCTTCGAGAGCGCATCGGCCACGCCGACGTCAAACAGCAGATTAGACTCTTTGCGATAGTTGACGATGTCGAGCATCTCCTGGCTCAGGGTAAACATCCGGTCGGCATAGCGGAAGACCAACTCCCCGAGCTCGCTCGGCTCCAGCCCTCTTCCCTTGCGCTTGAATAATTTACCCTGCAGACGCTCCTCCAGCGCTTTGATCTGCCCGGTAATGGTCTGCGGCGTCAGAAACAGCGCCTCCGCCGCGCCCACGACAGACCCTTCTTTATAGACGTGCCAGAAGTAGTACAGATGGTTGTAGTTGATATGTGACATGCTTCTCTCCCTGATAATGTCCTGGAGGGCCGGAGAGGCCCTCCGCAGAAAGGTTATACCGCGAGGCGAGTATCCGTCGCGCGCTGACGCAGTATGAGGTATCCGGTGACGGCCGATAACACTGAGCCGATCAAGATGCCAAGCTTGGCCCAGTTGATCAACGCGGGATCCACGTTGCCAAAGGCGAGACTGGCGATAAAAATCGACATCGTAAAGCCAATCCCGCACAGGATACCCACCGCCATAATCTGCCCGCAGGTGGTCCCCTCCGGCAGCGAGGCCCACTTCAGCTTCAGGGCCAGCCAGCAGAACAGGCTGATCCCCAGCGGCTTACCGATAAACAGGCCGGCCATGATGCCCAGAGGCAGCAGCGACGTCAGTCCATCAAGTGTGACCCCCTGCAACGAGACACCCGCGTTGGCAAAGGCAAACAGCGGTAGGATCATAAACGCGACCCACGGGTGCAGGACATGCTCAAGCGCTTTGGCCGGGGATTTACCCTGCTTTTCCTGTAACGGAATCATAAAGCCGACGATGACTCCGGCAAGCGTCGCGTGAACGCCGGACTTCAGCACCGCCGTCCACAGCACCGCGCCGACCAGAATATAGATCCCAGTGCGCCGCACGCCGCTCAGATTCAGGGCCACCAGCACCGCAATCGCCGCCGCCGCCACGCCCAGCGAGAGCATTGACAGGTCGTGGGTATAAAACAGCGCGATAATCACGATAGCCCCCAGGTCATCAATGATCGCCAGCGCCATCAGGAAAATCTTTAGCGCCGTCGGGACGCGGCTGCCTAACAGCGCCAGCACGCCGAGGGCAAAGGCAATATCCGTCGCTGCCGGGATCGCCCATCCCTCTCTGGCGACAGGATCCTGAGCGTTAAAGGCCAGATAGACCAGCGCCGGGACGATCATCCCGCCGAGCGCGGCAATCACTGGAAAGACCGCCTGACGACGACTCGCCAGCGAGCCCTGAATCAGCTCGCGTTTGACCTCCAGGCCAATCAGCAAGAAGAACACCGCCATCAGAGCATCATTGATCCAAAGCAGCATATTCTTGTTGATCTCCAGCGCCCCCACCCGCAGCTGTACAGGCGTATCAAGGAAGGAGTGATACAGACCGCTGGTCACGCTGGTATTGGCCATGACCATCGCCAGCACCGCGGCGATGATTAAGACAATGCCGCCGGAAGCATCGCTACTGAAGAATCGTTGCAGATGTTTCACTTTTACTTTCATCCTGTTGGTGAATAACTCGATAAAAGCATAATACACAAACTGATAACTCGAAAAAATCAGATTTAAGTTGAGTAAACATTCGATTTTTACGAATCAAAGAGGAGCGATAAGACAAAAAAAGCCCGGGCAGCAAAGGCCCGGGCCAGGAGTCAGCGAAAGCGGAATTAGCGGGTCAAATCGTCGAAGAACTTCTTCACACCGTCGAAGAAGCTTTTCGAACGCGGGCTGTTGTTTTCCCCGGTCGGGCCGCCGAAGCTTTCCTGCAGCTCTTTCAGCAGCTGCTTCTGCTTCTCGTTCAGCCCCACCGGCGTCTCCACCACCACCCGGCACAGCAGATCGCCCTGCGCGCCGCCGCGAACGGATTTCACGCCTTTGCCGCGCATGCGGAACAGTTTGCCGGTCTGGGTTTCGCCAGGAATCTTGAGATTGACACGGCCGTCGAGCGTCGGGACCTCAATCTCGCCGCCCAGCGCAGCCATGGTGAAGTTGATCGGCACTTCGCAGTACAGGTTGTTGCCTTCACGCTCAAAGATAGCGTGCTGCTTCACCTGGACCTGAACGTACAGATCGCCTGCCGGTGCGCCATGCTCGCCGGCTTCACCTTCGCCCGCCAGACGGATCCGGTCTCCGGTATCCACGCCCGCCGGGATTTTAACCGACAGGGTTTTGGTCTTCTCAACGCGGCCGTGACCATGACATTTATTGCACGGATCTTTAATCAGCGTACCGCGTCCCTGACAGTGCGGACAGGTCTGCTGTACCGCAAAGAAGCCCTGACGCATCTGGACCTGGCCTGCGCCATGACAGGTCGGACAGGTTTGCGGTTTGCTGCCAGCTTTGGCGCCGCTGCCGTGGCAGACGTCGCACTCTTCCAGCGTCGGAATACGGATCTCTTTGGTGACGCCACGTACCGCTTCTTCCAGCGTCAGCTCCATGTTGTAACGGAGATCGGCGCCGCGCGCCGCGCGCTGCCGGCCAC
>ERZ791753.864-NODE-864-length-23370-cov-6.718207_pt1 | contig 23370 bp, 26 predicted proteins | sample MGYA00509951_ERZ791753 | MGnify/ENA primary metagenome ERZ791753 (study PRJEB30046, sample SAMN00792026) | human gut metagenome | study: EMG produced TPA metagenomics assembly of the A metagenome-wide association study of gut microbiota in type 2... | reverse complement strand
TTCGCAAGATCTCTAAAAAGAGACCACCCATCTATCTGATGGGTGGTAGTTCATTACTTTAATTACAGTAAAAGACTTTGTTAAGGATTACCTAACTTTGATGAAATTGGAGAAGGTGCAACTGGCATCTAATCCAGCCATGGCTCAAGCTTTGTCACGAACAAAACCATTCTCATACCAAATGATTTTGGGTTTTACCAGTGGTTTCGAATTCATGGGGTTCTTCCTGGGAATCGCATTCCTCACCATGCTCGCATCCACATTGATGTTCAAAGTTTTGAGCGGCGCCGCCAGCGACAAGATGCGCTACGAAATGCTTTATAAGATTGGTACTAGAAGAAAGGTGCTCAAGCAATCCATTAGACACGAAATTGGCGTGTTATTCCTTCTTCCTGGGATCCTCGGTGTGATCGACGTCTTGTTTGGACTCAGATTATTTACAGCACTTTTGCCACATCCATACATGGGCTTCTGGGTACCATTCTCAATCTTCATTGTTCTCTACTTCATCTACTATGCCGTTACAGTTAAACTGTATGAAAACCTTGTTTTGCAAAAATAGATAAAAATAAAAAAAGCAGTTTTCCAATTGGAAATCTGCTTTCTTTTTGGCTATAAATGCATCTTGTTCCAGCTAGGGATCTTAATCTCGCCCTTGGCACTCATTGTCATAATGGTGATTGAAGCGTTTCTAGGACCCGGTACAAGAGGGATGTTATCACCGTAGCGGTACCACAAACTTCTAATAGTAAAGCCGTGTGTTACAAGTAAAATATTTTCGGCACCATCAAGTTGGCTGATCAACTTAAAACCTTTATCAAGACGTGCCCAATATTCTTCAGCGTTTTCTGCATCGTGGTATGGGTCGGCATCCTTAATCCAGTCCTTGATCGTATCGATACTTTCGTGGGCAAATAGTTCTTGTCTAGTTGCGTAGCCGTGGCTGCCACCGATCATGCGCCAGGCCATTTCAGAATCGAGGCCTTCGAAGTAGCCATAGAATTGTTCTCTAAAGAATGGGCTAGCAAGGTGTTGCAATTCATCCTTGTTGACGTTGTGCTTCATGATGATTTCACAGGTATCGCTAGCTCTCTTTAAGTCACTAGACAAAGCAATATCGAATGGGACGTCCTTTAAAGCTTCACCGGCCTTTTCGGCACCTTCAATGCCTGGTTCAGTTAATGGAGTATCGCACCAACCTTGCATCTTGTTGTAACGGTTAATATAAGTTTGACCATGTCGAACGACGTAAATTCTCTTCATTTCTGTCTCCTTATAAAAATAAAAAAACTCACCTTTTATTTTATTTAAAAAAGGTGAGCAGATAAAGCTAATTATTTTTCATGATAAATTTTTCTGACGTTCTGAATATCTTGTGGTTGAATCGTGTAGATCGAACCTTTAGGATACATGACTGACACGGAATTGGTGTGGTTTAAACCAATTGCGTGGCCCAATTCGTGTTCAGCCGTGTTGACGATGCGGTTGTTGCTGTAGCCGTACCACTCGTTTTGCAAGTAGTAGCGGTTCAAGTGTACGTCGGCTTTTAACAAATGACCCGTTGATGGGTTATAAGTCGTTGCCGTTTCACCGGCTGCATTGGTATCGCTGTCGTCAACCGTGCTGATCACGATCTGGGCGCGACTTTTATCATCAGTTTGGTAGAAAGTGAAAGCACCCGTTCTGTTCCAGGCGTTCATCGCATTGATTGCGGCCGAACGCAACTGGAGGTTGTTTTTAATATCAACATAGACATTGGCTTCAGGCTTTGACCAAACACGAGTCTCAGAAGAATTATCATTTTCAGTTTTATCGGTATTAGTTTTTGTATTTGAATTAATGCCATTTTTGGGCGCTGTTGCCGTTCCCGTCGTGAGCAACTGGTTGATGCGATAGCTGAGTGTCACTAAGGAATCATTGATTGCTATTTGGAAGTCAGGATTATTTTTATAAGTCCAAACACTAAAAGCGAGAAGAGCAAGCAAGAAAATATTTCGAATAAATCTAAAAAATGTTCTCATACTTTATTTTCAACTCCAATGCTGAAATTATAATCTTTAGAACTTAAATTTTCACCGATTTTTACTTATATTTTGGTTACGAGCATGAAAACTATCATGAAAGCGCTATTTATGGTAAAATAGATAGCAAATTTTTTATGGGAAAGGTGATTAAATGGCTACAGCCAAAACTGAAAATAATGAAAAAGAACTTGAACAAAAGCACCTTGATAACATCATGGAACAAATCAAGGAACGCGAAAAGTCCTTAAAGAAATCTATCAAATCAGCTGAAGGCGAAGCAAGAGAGCTTAATTCACACTTTTTTGACGATGTGAAATTGGACTACGATGGCTATTCCACTTCAATGGAAACTGCCTTGTCAATTCACCAACAGCAACAATTATTAAGTGAACGTGAACATGCCTGGCAACATTCAGCTAAGCAGCTCGACACGGTAGAACGCCTTGAGAAGCGGCCATACTTTGCACGTGTAGATTTCAAGGAAAACGGCGAAGAAAAGCCTGAAACCATCTATATTGGCTTAGGTTCCTTTGCAGATAAAGATGATCATTTCTTGATTTACGATTGGCGTGCACCTATTTCTTCAATTTATTATGATGGAAAACTAGGCAAGGTTACTTATAATTCGCCAGAAGGCGAAATCACCGTTGATATGACCAAGAAACGTCAATTCATGATTGAAGACGGCAAGATCATCAACATGTTTGACACCAACGAATCAATCGGCGACCAAATGCTTTTGTCTGTTTTATCTGAAAAATCCAGTACGAAGATGAAGTCGATTGTAACGACGATTCAACGTGAACAAAACAAGATCATTAGAAATACGAGTGCTGACTTGTTGTTTGTTCAAGGTGCAGCTGGTTCTGGTAAGACTAGTGCTATTTTGCAAAGAATTGCCTTTCTTTTGTACCGTTACCGTGGCAACCTGACTTCAAGCGACGTCATCATGTTTAGTCCAAACCAATTGTTTAACGACTACATCAAGAACGTTTTGCCTGAAATGGGTGAACAAAACATGGTTCAAATGACCTACTGGCAATTTGTGGCTCGTCGTTTGCCAGGGATGAACGTTGAGAACTTGTTCAAGCAATTCGAAGATCCAACTGCCGATACCAACATCAGCAAGTTCAAGGATTCAGTTAACTTCTTTAACTTGCTTACCCGTTATGCAAAACGCCTTAATAAGCGCGGCGTGATCTTTAAAAACATCTACTTCCGCGACAAGAAGAAGCCATACTTTGATAAAGACAAGATCAAAGAAATCTACTACTCATTCAATGAAAATTATAATTTGGCTAACCGTATCGATGCTACGCGTGAAGAATTGATCAAGATACTTAACCGCAAGATTACGCCTGAAACTAAGAAGGCTTGGGTAGCTCACACCATTGAAGGGATGAGCCAACAAGAATTGAACGACTTGTACGATCGTCCTGACCAAGAATTCGAATCTGAAGCCAAAGAAGAGGCCTTCTTGGGTAGAAAGATTGTTTTAGCCGCTTTAAAGGGCGTACACAAGCGTATTTTGCACAACCACTTCTTTAACATGCGTGCACAATACCTGAGCTTTTTGCGTGCCGTGCCTAAGATGGTTGATTTAAGCAAGTGGGACATCGACGAAGACGAATGGATGAAGCACGTTGAAGAGGTAAAGAACAACTTCAAGAGTCATGATATTGCGATGAGCGACGTTTCCGCATACTTGTACCTCTACGACTTAGTTACTGGCCGCAGAACCGACTACGAGATGCGTTATGCCTTTATCGATGAAATTCAAGACTACACGCCATTCCAATTGGCTTACCTGAAGTACAACTTCCCACGGGCTAAGTTTACCATGTTGGGTGACTTAAACCAGGCTATTTTTACCAAGGACGAAAGCCGCAGCTTGCTTAAGCAGATTTCTGGTTTGTTTGATCCAGAAAAGACCGACGTAGTGCAGCTTACTAAGTCATACCGTTCAACTAAGGAATTGACCAACTTCACCAAGCAAATTTTGCGTCAAGGTGAGAAGATCGAAGCCTTTAACAGAAAGGGGCCTAAGCCAGTTATCTGGGGCAGAAAGACTGACGAAGAAGCCGTCGCCGTTTTGAGCAATGTTTTGCGTGATAATGAAAAGCATAAGATGACAACTGCAGTCATCACCAAGGATTTAGCTAGTGCTAAATTTGTTCACAAGATGTTAGCTGACCGCGGTGAAAAGGCTACTTTAATTGCGACCGCTAACCAGCGTTTGGTTGATGGGACTTTGATTATTCCATCATACTTGGCTAAGGGGCTAGAATTCGACGCTGTCATCATGTGGGGCGCTTCAAAAGAAAACTACCACCGCGTCGATGAAACGCAATTGGTTTACACAATTACTTCACGTGCTATGTACAAGCTGGACATTATTTACACCGGTGAAAAGAGTCCATTACTCGATGCAGACAAGAGTACTTACGAAGAAAAATAATTGACAAATCAATTTTTGTCGTTTATTATCTTAATCAATATTAAAAACAACTTAGAACAGAAGCAGTAGTACCTATCGCAGTAATAGAGAGTTTCTGATGGTGGAAATGAAACATACGCTGGTATGAAGTCACATCTGCGAGTTGATTTTCTGAAACAAGTAGGAGAACCCGGGGTTAGCCCGTTACAGCTAAAGGTTGATTATCGAACTTATTGAGGCAGACTGCGTGAGCAGTTTGTAAACATGAGGTGGAACCGTGATTTCATTCGCCCTCGTAGCCAATTAGGCTATGGGGGCTTTTTCTTTTCGATCATCAACCTAGTGAGGCATTTTGCGTGAGCAAGTGCAAACATGAGGTGGAACCATGATACAGTCGTCCTCTTAGGCTAGTCCTAAGAGGACTTTTTTATTAGGAAAATGGGTGAGAGTATGTCGCTGAAATACATTACAGAAATATTGCCAGCTTTATTTAGTGGAGCGGGAATGACGTTAAGCATCTTCTTTTGGACTTTAATTTTGGCTACGCCGCTGGGAATTTTAGTTTCATTGGGAGAAATGAGCAAGATCAAGCCGCTGAAGTGGATCGTTAACTTTTATGTCTGGATCATGAGAGGGACGCCGCTGCTTTTACAATTAATTTTTGTCTTTTATGGTTTGCCAATCATTCATATTGTCTTTCCACGTTACCAAGCTGCCTTATTTGCCTTCGTCTTAAACTATGCTGCTTATTTTGCTGAAATTTTCCGGGGCGGTTTTCAATCGATTGATCAAGGTCAATTTGAGGCGGCACAAGTTTTGCACTTGAATCGCTGGCAGACAATGACCAAGATCGTTATTCCCCAGGTGATCAAAATCGTGTTGCCATCAATCGGTAACGAAGTCATCAATTTGGTTAAGGATTCATCATTGGTTTACGTAATTGGTTTGGGCGACTTGCTTAGAGCAGGTAACGTTGCGATGGCAAGGGATGTAACCTTAGTGCCACTAGTACTAGTCGGCGTCATCTACTTGCTCTTGATCAGTATTTGCGCCTTTATTCTTAAGCGGCTTGAAAAGCACTTTTCTTATTACAAGTAGGGTCAGGTGAAAACAAATGTTAGAAGTAAGGAACTTATGCAAGGAATTTAACAATCGTCCGATTTTGAAGGATATTTCTTTCACTTTAAAAGATGGCGAGATTATGACGATCGTGGGTCCATCTGGCGCCGGTAAAACCACTTTGCTTAGAATTATCGCGGGCCTTGAAACTAAGGATAGCGGCAAAATTTTAATCGATGGCAAGCCATATGATCCCGGCAATGTCGGCGTCGTTTTTCAGGATTTCAACCTTTTCCCTAATTTAAACGTACTGCAAAACATTACGCTAGCACCAACGATGGTGCTTAAGGAATCCAAGGCTGAAGCGGAACAAAACGCCCAAAAGCTGCTGGACCAATTGCAGATGAATGGTCGAGAAAAACAGTACCCGTACCAATTATCAGGTGGGCAAAAGCAGCGGGTGGCAATTGCTAGAGCTTTGGCCATGAATCCAAGAATTTTGTGCTACGACGAACCAACTTCCGCCCTTGATCCTAATTTGCGTAAAGAAGTGGAAAAGATGATCTTGGATTTGAAGAAGTCAGGCTTAACGCAATTGATCATCACGCACGATTTAACCTTCGCTAAGAACGTGGCCGATCAGATGCTTAAGGTCCAGCCATTAAGTGAGGCGTAGCCTATGAAGAAAAGATGGATTTTCGTTTTATTAGCTACTTTAATGCTAGTGCTAACTGGTTGTGAAAGCGTGCAGGAACGCGCAAATACGCAAGACACTTGGAGTAAGATCGTACAGAAAAATCAGGTTGTGGTGGGTCTTGATGACAGTTTCGTGCCCATGGGTTTTGAGAAAAAGAATGGGCAGCTAACTGGTTATGACATTGATTTAGCTAAGGCTGTGTTTAAACAATATGGCATCCACGTTAGTTTTCAAACGATCGACTGGTCGATGAACGTCACAGAATTGCGTAACGGCACAATCGACTTGTTATGGAACGGCTACAGTATTACGCCTGAACGTAAGAAAAAAGTGGCCTTTAGTCGACCATATTTGCGCAACAGACAGGTACTGGTCGTTAAGAAGGACAGCGGCATTAATTCGTTTAAGCAGATGAAAAAGTATGAATTAGGGATGCAAACCGGTTCAACTGCCGAGCAGTGGTATGAAACTAAGCAAAATGTTTTGCACGCAAAAAAGACCGTGCTCTATGACACGATCTCTAATTCGTTCTTAGATTTGAATGCCGGTCGGATTCAGGGTATTTTATTAGATGAAGTTTATGCCAACTACTACATTGCCCACATGACTAAGAGCAAGGACTACAAGGTGATTCAAAATGATAATGTGCCAAAGGATTTGTTTGCGGTCGGAATGCGTAAGGGTGACAAGACTTTGCGTAAAAAGGTCAATGCCGGCTTAGTTCGCTTGCAAAAAAATGGTACACTAGCTAAGTTGAATAAAAAGTGGTTTGGCAAGGAAAGCAATTATTTAGGTAGATAGCAATGAAGCAGATAAATGATTTTACCCTGAAAAAGATTGATGAAATGAGCGGCCGTGAGCTGTTTTGCACGGAAAGATTGCGTGAAGAAACGTTTGTGACCGAGCAAAAGATTACTTTGCCTGAACTTGATGACCAAGATTTGATCGCAATTCAAGCGTACCGTTTGAACGATGATCAAACGAATGCGCTGGCTACTTGCCGGATTTTTGAAGAAGATGGCAAGTGGATGTTGGGCCGCGTTGCGGTGTCAAAGGCGGCTAGAGGGATGCACCTCGGCAGCAAGATGGTTGAAGCGGTACAAGAATACTTACGCGAAAAGGGCGTAGCGGCGTTATACTGCCATGCCCAAATGCGGGTTGAACCATTTTATGCCAAATTAGGCTATCAAGAAATCGGCGAGCCATTTGAAGAAGCTGGCATTCAGCACATCATGATGAAAAAGGACTTGAACTAATCGAGTTCTTTTTTAATTGTGGGCACAATCTGGTTAACCAGAAATCCGTTACCTTTATCAGTTAAATGCTGGCCATCTGCTTGGTAATATGTCGATATGTGTTTGAGCTTTCTCATGGCCGGAAGAATATCCACAAATGGTGATTTGTGCTCAAAAGCAACTTTTTTGGCGATCGAGTTAAACAAATCGAGGCGCTCATCACCATAAAATTGATTGATTTCGCTATTTGTGGGATCGGGATAACAAAGTCCCACAACGACGCTTTTACCTACAGCATCAAGGATTTGATCTAGATTTCTTTCATAGTTTTCAGGACTAATGCCCCATGCCGTTGCGGCGTCGTTATTACCGTATTCAACAACAGTTAAATCTTTTTCTGCAGGAATCTGCACTAAATAATCAACGCCTTCGACGGTAGTTGCACCACTTTTAGAGATGTTTTCCACCTGTGCATAATTTTTAAGCTGTTTTTTAAACAGATTAGTTACAAGATTGGTGTCACAGCCGTCACGATAACCGTTGAAAATTGAATCGCCAAATAAAATTATTTTTTTCATAGTTTCAGCCTTTCCGTTATAATAAATAAGTTAGAGGAACAGGATATGAAGAATTATACAAGCTTTGAAAGAAATGAATGGGCAAAACTTGCGCCCAAAAATAAAGTAAACATCACTAAAGAAGAACTAGCTAACATTAAGTCTTTAGGCGACGTAGTTGATTTAACCGACGTCCACGAAATTTACACTAGTTTGATTAGCTACTTACACTTAGTTTATCAACAAAAAAAGAATGAACAAAAGGCTCAGATTGAATTTTTACATAAGGATTTTAAGCCGGCTCCATTTATTATCGGTATTTCTGGCTCCGTTGCGGTAGGAAAATCGACGACGGCTCGTTTATTGCAGTTACTTCTTAAAAGAACGTACCCGGACTTAAAAGTGCATTTGATGACCACTGATGGCTTTCTATATCCCAATGAGGAATTGAAACGTCGTGACCTCATGCCACGCAAGGGATTCCCTGAGAGTTACAACATGACGATGCTCAGCGATTTCTTGAGCGACGTGTTAAGCGGGAAAAAAGACATCGTGTATCCACTGTATTCACAGGAATTGAGCGACATTGTCCCTGGAAAATATGGTCATGTGAAGAATCCTGATGTTTTGATTATCGAAGGCATCAACACTTTGCAGCTGCCGGAAAGCGGCCAAGTCGTAACGAGCGACTTCTTCGATTTCTCTATTTACATCGACGCTGACGAAGATTTGATTGAAAAATGGTACATGCAACGCTTCAAGAAGGTCTTGAAACTAAACAAAGATAAGCCAAATAATTTCTACTATGAAATGGCTAACGGTCCGCTAGATGATGCTTTAAAGCTAGCTGAAGAGACCTGGCAAATGGTCAACTTGGTCAACCTGCGTGAATATATTGCGCCAACAAAGAAACGAGCTAGTTTGATTTTGCATAAAACAAATGGACATTTAATCGATCGAATTTACCTAAGACATATTTAATTTGGTATACTGTAAATTATGAATACGATTTATTTATTATTAATTAAAAAATTTGCTTTGCCCCCAGCGTGTTAAAAAAGAGAAAAACGCAAAAATTAAAAAAAGAGATTGAAGAAAATTAAGGGAGAAAAAGCAAATGGTACAAGCAATTAATTTGAAAAAAGGTATGATTTTTAGTCAAGACGGCAAGTTGATCAAGGTTTTGAAGGCTAACCACCACAAGCCAGGTAAGGGTAACACCGTTATGCAAATGGACTTGCGTGATGTTAAGAGTGGTGCCGTTGTTCATAAGACTATGCGTCCAACTGAAAAGGTAGACTTAGTTGAAGTAACTAAGAAGAACGCACAATACTTGTACAGCGAAGGCGACACTTACACCTTTATGGATACTGAAACTTACGACCAATACGAAGTTTCAGCTGATCAATTAGGTGACGACGTTAAGTTCTTGATTCCTAACACTGTCGTTGACATGGACTTCACTGATGACAACAAGATAATCGGTATTGAATTACCAGCAACTGTTGAATTGACTGTTAAGGAAACTCAACCAGGTATCAAGGGTGCCACTGTTGCAGGTGGTGGTAAGCCAGCTACTATGGAAACTGGTTTGGTTGTTCAAGTTCCTGACTTTATCAACGAAGGCGAAAAGCTTGTGATCGGTACTGAAAACGGTGATTACAAGTCACGTGCCAACAGCCAAGCAAGATAATTAAAAATTGCGAAAAAATAAGCATTACCTCAGGGTAATGCTTATTTTTCACATCACATGTTTAGTGACGGCATTAATTTTTACGACACGTTTTTGACTGTTTTCGACCAGATTGATCTTCCAAATAGCTTGATCATTGTCGTCTTTTAGTTCCCATGATAATGGCGTAGCACCAGGAACTTCGCGCAAGGCAATGGAAGTAGCTTCTTTACGAGAAATAGTTTTCTTTAAGTTCAGTGAAGATTCTTTATCATAGTTGTAGTCGAGTACCTGGGTTGATTGCCCGATGATTTGATTATTGGTAGCGTCGACTTGAATCATGCAGTCCTTGTAGTTATCGTAGCCGATAATGTTGTAGACATAGATGCCGTTGTCTGGCACTAAGGAAATGGATTTAATTTCGGCACTAGAATAAAGTGATTTGAATTTACGGATGGCGGCGGCTTGACTGGTTTGGATTGCAGGCAATTTATCGCTAGAATAGCTGACCTTTTGTGTCTTGTTTAAAAAGTCACCTACGCTAACAGTTACGTTGTTTGTTTGGGGCTCAAGTTGCGTCATGTAATTCTTTGCAATAAAGATACCTAAGCCTATACCAATGCCAATATTTAATATGGCCAAAAAGATTTTTTTCATTAGTCACCTACCTGTAAAAATATAGTTGTGTTTTAGTTTATACTTAATTATAAACTATATTTTAGATAGTGACATATTGTTAATAAATTATTATTGAATTTGTCTTATTTCTGTAATGTTACGAAAATCAAGGCAAGTAGAGCTGGTAACATTTGCACCAAGAAGATCTTTTTAGTTGCGGTAAAACCACCAAAAATTGCGACTACGACGATCAAAGTAAGCAATAATTGCCAAACAGTGAAAGCAATTGAAGCCTTAAAAACGAAGTAGACCAATATCAATAATAGGCCGAGCATCCCGTTGTAGATGCCTTGATTTGCCATAGAAATTCTGGCAGCAGGCTGCTTTACAAAATCAAGGTCCATGTCGAAAGCCTTAGCTTGCATTTCTGGTTTACCAAAAATTTCTAGAAAACAAATTCCGATATGTTCAATCCCTACGAGAAACGTTAATACAGTAGCAATTACATTCATTTTTTCTCCTCCTTTTTTCGTTAATAATTATACCTGAAAAAAGGATTTTGCAAAATAAAATGTTGACAGCTGTAAACTCTCAAGTTATGATAGGCTTATCAAAAGTAAGAAGGAGATGAATCACATGTTATTAGCACGTCAAATGCAATGTCAAAACTGCCAATGTTGTTGTATTAACAACATCTATTTGTCGTGCTCTAATGTGTGATCATCAAAGACTATTACTGAATAACTAGTTATCAAGTTGTGGTTCTTTTTGGGATGTATTCCGCGTTGGAGTACATCCCATTTTTTGTTGCAAAAGAAAGGAAAAATCATGTCGAAATTAAAGGTAGTTTTAGCAGGTATTGTCACAGTTTCAGTAGGATTGCTTCTTGCTGCTTGTGGCAATAACAATGCTTCGACAGCAGAAAAGAACACATTGAATTTAAGCACTACAGCACCACTGGACACCATTGACATCAGCAAGTCTACCGGTTTTGGTCAAACGGGCAATGTCTTTGAAAGCTTTTATCGTTTGGGCAAAAAGGGTAAGCCTACTGCGGGTCTTGCTAAGAGCGGTAGTGTATCAAAAGATGGTAAAACTTGGACTTTTAAGTTGAGGGATGCCAAGTGGTCAAACGGTGATCCAATTACCGCGCAAGATTTTGTTTACTCATGGCGCAGAAGCTTGAATCCTAAGACCGCTTCACCATATTCATATCTTTTTAGCGGCGTAAAGAATGCGGATGCGGTTGCAAAAGGCAAGATGAAGCCAAGTGCAGTTGGTATTTCTGCACCAAATAAGCAAACTGTAATCGTTAAGCTGAACAGACCGATCGCTTACTTCAAGGTTCTGATGGCTTATCCATTGTTTGGACCACAAAACGAAAAGGTCGTTAACAAGTACGGCAAGAAATATGCGACTAAGGCACAATACCAGGTTTACTCAGGTCCATTCAAGATTAAGGGCTGGAACGGTACCAATGATACTTGGTCCTTTGTTAAAAATAATGATTATTGGGATAAAAAGGTGGTTAAGTTAGACAAGATTAACTACCAAGTAGTGAAGTCTAACAACACCGGCTACCAGATGTACCAACAAGGCAAGCTGGATTTAACCCCACTTTCAAGCGAGCAAGTGAAGAATTTGAAGAGCAATAAGGACTTTACTCAATACCCATACTCATTGGTTAGATTCTTGCTTTATAACTTCAAGGACAAGAACGCAGTTAACCGTAAGGCTTTGAATAATAAAAATATTCGCTTGGCCTTGTCACTTTCAATTGACCGTGACATTGTGACTAAGAAGGTTTTAGGCAATGGCTCAACCTTGCCAACAGGTTTTGTCGCAACTGATTTAGCTAAGAATCCAACAAATGGCCAGGACTTTGCTAAGGAACAAGCGGTAAAGAATACCGTTGATTACAATCCTGCTTTGGCTAAGAAGTACTGGAAACAAGGCTTGAAAGAAATCGGTGAAAGCAGCTTAACCTTTAACATTTTGGCTTCAAACGATGAGTCTGATAGTGATCAATTAACGCAATACTTGCAATCACAATGGACCAAGGAATTGCGTGGCATCAAGGTTAATATTACAAATGTGCCAGAAAAATCTTCGGATAGTCGTGCACAAGAAGGTAACTTCGATATTTACTTGTCACACTGGGGCGGTGACTTCAACGATCCAATGACCTTCATGCAAATTCCGATGACTGGCACTTCATACAACTATGGTAAGTGGTCAGATGCTAACTACGATAATTTGGTTAGAAAAGCTGGCAATCAGGATGCTAACGATCCTGCAACGCGCTGGAACGATTTGGTTTCTGCCGCTAAGATCGTGAACAAGAACCAAGCAATTACGCCAATTTACCAACAAACTACGGCATATTTGCAAAAGCCACGCGTTCATGGTTTGATTCATAATACTGCTGGTACGCAATGGTCATACAAGTATGCTTATGTGAAGTAGAAAATAAAACCATGATTGTAATGATCGTGGTTTTTATTTTTAACAAAATTATTGTTGCATTTGCAACAATAATCAATATAATAATTTTAGGTGAAAAACATGAAAGAAGATATTTTAAGACAAATTAGCACGATTGCGCGGACACTCGATTCAATTGCTAACATTGAATTCAAAGAGATGCAGCTGAATCGCGGTCAGTATTTATATTTGGTTAGAATCAAAGAAAATCCTGGTATTATCTCTGATCATTTGGCAGGGATGCTCAATGTAGATCGCACGACGACGGCACGGAGTATTAAAAAGCTAGAAGATAATGGCTTGATCGAAAGAAAAAATGATCAACAAAATAAGAAGATTAAGCACCTGTTTGTAACTAAAAAAGGTGACGAATTAGCTGAAAAAATTGAAAAAGAAAATACTTATTCAAATGAGCTAGTTCTAACCGGTTTGAATGAGAAACAAAGACAAGAATTGACCAAACTTTTGCAACAAGTAGAAGATAATGCGAGTGAGAATTGGCACTTTGTTAAAAATGGCGGGAAGAGGGAGTATTAATGGATTACACAATTAGACCAGTCACCACTGACGACGTAGCAGAATTACAAAAGATTTCACGTGAAACATTTAAAGCAACTTTTGATCCTTTTACGGCTCCAGATGACATGGCACACTTTTTGGACGAAGATTATGCGACCGATGTCTTGATTAGCGAGATTGAAAATCCAAATAGCCGTTTCTTCTTTTTACTGGTGGGAGATAAAATCGCTGGCTATTTGAAAGTCAATGTGGGGGATGCACAAAAAGAGCATCTGAAGGGAAATGCTCTTGAATTGCAAAGAATTTATTTGCGTTCTAACTTCCAGCATAAGGGACTAGGCAACGTCTTGTTTGATTATGCGGAAAAGATTGCTAGAGATGAAAAGAAGGACTACATGTGGCTTGGCGTGTATGAAAAGAACATCAACGCGCAGCACTTTTACAAGCGTCATGGTTTTAAACGGGTAGGTCAACACGTCTTCCAAGTTGGTGATGATCTGCAAATTGACTGGCTTTTACTTAAAAAATTGTAAACAAAAAAATGGTGAGGAGAATTTCTCTTCACCATTTTTGTTTGCATTTAGTTATTAATCATCGTGTTCAGTTTCAAGAATTTTCTTACTGTGAGCGTCAATCTTCACCTCAGTAGATTGGTGACCATTGACTACTTCAACTTCCCAGTAAGTCTTACCGTGTTCTTGGTCCAGCTTCCATTCTTGGCTAGTGCCTTTAGCATGTTCTTCTGCGATTACGCTAGCTTCATCGCGGCTGATAATGCCGTCAAGGTTCAAAGCTTCATTGCGGTCATCGTGATCTAAGCGCTCTGAGTGAACGCTGCTGGCATGACCAGTTTCTGCGTTGATTTCGGCAGAGTATTCATGGGTACTATCGAAGCCTTCGATTTCGTAAACGTATTGCTTGCCTTCAAGAGATAAATCGATGCTCTTAATTTGCTTGCCAGAAAATTGGCTATGGAATTTATCAATGGCTTCTTGTTGGCTTAATTTGATCTTGCTAATTTCGGTCTTAACACTGTTAGTAGTCTCTGTGGAGGAATCGCTTGTTTGACTACTTTGACTGTTGTCGCTGCTTTTAGCTGCAGTAGACTTGTGTGATGTGGTTTGGCTAGTTTGAGCAGTGCTGTTATCCTGCTTTGAACAAGCCACGGTTCCAGTTAATAATGTTGCACCTAATAAAATTGCACTAGTTAATTTAGTGAGTTTCATATCTTATACCTCTTTCAAAAATTAGTCGCGTTCTACGCTGATTACTTTTTTAGTTAAAGCATTGATCTTTACTTCGCTCTTTTTGCCGCTCTTTGAGACAGTTACTTCCCAAACAGTTCTTGAACCGTCACGGTCTAAGCGCCATTCTATAGCCTTGCTGTCAGGAACTTTCTTTTGAGCAATCTTAGTGGCAGTTGAGCGTGAAATTACTTTTGACAAGTTGATTGCCTTCTTGTTGCGGTTTTTTTCAGCTTCTGAATGAGCGGAAATCACTTTACCAGTCGAAGCGTTAATCCTCATGTCGTATTCTCTGGTTGAAGTAAAACCTTCAATTTCGTAAACGTAGCGACCATTTTCTTTTTCTAAGTTGATGGAGTCAATCTTAGCACTTGGATATTTGGCTCTGAATTTCTTAACTGCTGTACTTTGTGAAACCTTAATTTTGCTGGAAGCTGCTTGAACAGTAGTAGGTTCCGTATTTTTGTTAACAGTAGTGATAGCTGCAGTGCCTAAGCCAATTAAAGCTGCACCTGCGATGGCGAATTTCTTTAAGTTGATAGTCTTCATAATAGTTCTCCTTGGGTTTTCTTAATTCCTAATTGCTTGACTTGATATATTTATCTTACTAAGAAAGGACGTTAGAAAAACCAAAATTAGATGGAGTTTAAATGAAGATTTCTTCATTTTTCTTTGGGCAGATAAACGGAAAAGATCGTCCCTTGAGGAGTGTTGTCTTCCACCGTGATTTGGCCGTGATACTTGTCGACTTCGGCTTTGACGATGGCCAAGCCTAGGCCATAACCACCGACTTTGCTGGAGTGCGACTTATCTTCTCGGTAAAAACGTTTGAAGATCTTTTCACGGTTTTCCTGGGAAATGCCAATACCGTGGTCTGCGACTTGGAAGAGTAATTTGTCAGCTTGTTTTTTCAAAACGACGTTAATTTCGCTATCTGCAGGTGAATATTTAGCCGCATTTTCTACCAAGTTGTGGGCGATATTGCGAAAATCGGTTGGCTTGATCGGGAAGAGCAGTTGTTCAGGCAAGTTAGAAATAATTTTTTGCGGATAAACAGTCTGCACTTCATTTACTACATCAGAAACAATTTTAACCAAATCAATTGGCGTTACGTCGTCGTTATTCTGATCGATTCTACCCAAAGTAAGCAGCTCGTTAACGATCAACTGCATCTTCTTCGATTCTGAATCAATATAGTCTAATGAAGTAGAAATAATCTCTGGGTTGCTTTGCCCGCGACGTTTGATCAAATTAACGTGGCCGCGAATGGCCGCAATTGGCGTCTTTAATTCGTGTGAAGCATCGCTGACGAATTGTTGCTCGCGCTTTAACGCATTATTTTGAAAACTCAGCAGATTGTTAAATGACTGCGCCAGGTTCCTGATTTCAAGTGGATTATCGGGAATAGTGACCTTTCTCTCAGGCGTTTTATTCTTGCGAATATCCTGGATTTCCGCGTTCATCGTTTGAATCGGCCTGCTCCATTTATGAGCAAAACGGCGAATGAGCAGGATGCTGATCAAGATAGCTACTAGGTTGATGCCTAGCATCGTAAGTAGAAGCCAGGTGATTAGATTGAAGAGTTCGTCGACATTTAAGGCAACGTGAATGCGATAGCCATGGTGTCCTTCACGTGCTAAAAAATAGATATGCTTGTGTGAAACAACAAAGTTTTGATAATGGCGTTTATGGTTAATATCCTTAAAAGTCTCGTGTGCATCTTCAGAATAATAGGTTCGACCCTGCGGCGTAGTTAAAATAATTGCATCGTCGTCTTGCTTTGCTAAATAGGCATCAAGTAGTGCCGACCAGTCGTATTGCGGTTCCAGATTTTCTTCTACGGCGGTAATAAGCTGTTCACTCTGACTTTTGGCACTGTAATAAATGTAGCCAGAAGAAATAACTAAAAAGGCGATATTGACGAGAACCAAAATAGCCACGAATAGACTGACGAATAATTTGGTTAATTGGCTAGTGGTAGTTTTAGCTTTATTTTGCATGTTAATCGTCTTCTCTTAAACAATAGCCGAGGCCGCGCACCGTTTTGATGAGCTTCTTATATGGTTCGCCCAACTTGTTGCGGATGGTTCTAATGTAGACATCAACCGTGTTGGTTTGGCCCACGAAGTCATAGCCCCAGACGACGTCGAGCAGTTCATCACGGCTTTTTACTTTTTCGGGATCCTGCATCAGTTCGGTCATTAAGGCGAATTCTTTTGGCGTTAAATAAATCTTTTCGTCATTGCAGTAGAATTCGTGCTTTACCAAGTCGATTTTTAATGGACCAAAAGTAAAGGTGGAAGTAGGGGCTGCATTTTGTTCTTGGGTCTTTTTTAAGCGACGCAAAATAACCCGAATTCTGGCAAAAAGTTCCTCAATTTCAAAAGGTTTGGTAATGTAGTCATCTAAGCCTTGATCAAGAGCAGAACTAATGTCAGAAGCGGAATTTTTCGCCGTTAACATAATGATTGGCACATCGCTTTGTTTGCGGATTCTACGCAATACAGTGATGCCGTCATAAACTGGCAGCATCCAATCAAGCAGGATTAAGGTAGGATCTTCTTTTTGAAAAAGCTCGAGTGCCTCCTTACCATCTTGTGCCCAAATTACCTGGTAGCCTTCAAATCCCAGCTCTGTTTTCACAAAGCTAGCCACTGCTTCTTCATCTTCAACTAGCAGAATTTTGACATCTTTTTCATCCATATCATTTACCTCTAGAAAAAAACGGCTGGAAAATTCCAACCGTTTTGTTAATTAATTTTGACCTTTGAAGGTGCCGTTTTCTACTTCACGAATGAAGTCAGCCAAGTGTTTGTAGTAAACTGCAGGATTATCAACCATGTGGTGGTGTCCACCATCTGGAGTAGTAACTAAACGTGAGTTAGGAATTTCCTTTTGCATAATCTTAGCAGTTGAAATAGGCATAGTTTCGTTTTCACCAAAAGTAAGCAAAGTTGGAACATTGATCTTGTGTAATTGATCTCTGAAGTGCCAGTCCTTTAACTTACCGGTGATAACGAATTCGTTGTCACCTTGGAATGCGTGATAAACGGCGCTGCCACCAATGTCCTTTAAGTGGTAAAGCTTAGAAGGTTGCTTACGGTCAACGAAGTTAATATTCAAGATTTGAACGTCATCTTGGTAACGCTTGTTGTCGTAGTCATTGTTTTTTTCGCATTCGTGCATAAAGTCAATTTCAGTCTGTGGAAGAACTTCTTGTCTTCTTCTATTAACTGAAGCAACGTATTCATCGATTTCATCAACCATGGATGAAATGATGGCGCCCTTTAAATGTTGACCATATTTAACTGCATATTCTTGAACAAGAAGTCCGCCCCAAGATTGACCGATTAAATAAAAGTTATCGAGGCCAAGCTTTTCACGCACTTCATCAACTTCGTCTAAGAAGTATTCATAAGTCAAATATTTTTTAGCGATTTCAGGATCAGAATAATCAGGTTGATCTGAATAAAGAGAACCCAATTGATCGTACATGGTAACTTGAACGTTAAGACCTTGCTTCTTCAATTGTTCAGCAGTGTCTTCCCAGTATTCGTGGTTGCCGCCAGGACCGCCGTGAAGAGCTAATAAATGAATATCGCCTTCACCTTGAGTGTTGGTCCATAAGTGATAACCGTTGTCTAAAGTAATAATTTTAGTACCAGTTTTCATAGAATTTCCTTTCAGCCTTTATTAAAAATAGAATGTATTACATTAATTATCGTATCAGATTGAGAAAAAGACAAGTATGCGAGTATAATGGTTCAAGTATATAAAAAAGGAGAGTTTATGAGTCTTAAATATGCTAAAAAAAGCCAAATAATTAGCTTTACCATTTTGGCGGCAATTAAAGCCTGCAACATCGTCTTTGTAGCTTATATGATTCAAGTCATGTTGAACGTTGCTTCTTCTGGCTCTCATGACTACATGCACTTAATTAGATTGGCTTTATTAACTGCATTAGGTCAATTGTGCTTTATGGCCAGCAACTTTGTTTACGAAACGGTTAAGATGGGAATTATTCGTGACGTAAACATGACATTAAAAAAGGCCAATCTTCGGTATCTAGTTGATCAAGGCGATCCGGATATAAAAAGCGGTTTGTCGCTGATGACTAATGATTTAAAACAAATTGAAACTAATCGTGTGACCGCTCAACTAGATATGATTTTCCAGGGGTTGTCATTTATTGGTGCCATTAGCTTTGCTTTTTATAGTTCTTGGCAAATGACTTTAGTATTTGTAATAGCAACGATTGCACCTGCTGTAGTGCAGATGATCACTAGTCCAATTATTACTAAAAAGTCAAAGATTTGGGCAAAAACTAATGCTAATTATACGCAGCATGTTTCAGATTCATTAAATGGTGCTCAGGCTACCAAGCTTTATAACGTGCGAACAAATATTGTAACGCGTGCGGCAAATGCTGCCCAGCAAATGGAAAACGCGTTAAGAAATATGACTTTGACGCAGGCATGGGCACTAGAATTAATTTATTCTGCAGCTGAGCTTTTCTGTTTCATCATTCCATGTACCGTAGGTGGGATCTTGATGATGCAAGGCAACTTAAAAGTAGGTACTTTGGTAATGATGGTTGATTTGGCAATGAATTTTATCACGCCAGTTGTTACATTGTTTAACGAATTTAACCAAGTTAAGTCAACCGTACCGATGTGGGAAAAGACTCAAGAAGCTTTGAAACATGTGATGAAAGATGACAAGCAAAAGATCGATCATTTTGAAGGAATGAAAATTGATGATTTGTCTTATGTAACAAGTTCTGATCATAAGCGAATTTTTGATGGAGTTAATTTAGAAGTTAAACCTGGTGAAAAAGTATTGCTTATGGCGCCAAGTGGCTGGGGGAAAACAACGTTGTTGCGCCTTCTTTTGGGATCAAAAAGACCTAAAGATGGGAAGATTTTGCTTAATGGCAAAGATGTAACTGGTAATTGGGATGCAGCGCATAATTATTTCTCCTATGTTAATCAAAAGCCGTTCATGTTTGACGATACGTTGCGTTTTAACATTACGCTTGGCCGGAAGGTGAGCGATGAAAAGCTGAAGCAAGTAATCCATGAAGCTGGACTTGATAATTTGGTTAAGAGCCAAGGCCTAGATAAGCAAGTGGGTGAAAATGGTAGTGAATTGTCTGGTGGGCAGATTCAAAGAGTAGAAATTGCTCGTGCTTTATTATCGGACAGACCAATCTTGTTGGCTGATGAAGCAACGAGTGCGCTTGATCCTAAATTGTCACTAGATATTCATAAAACATTACTTGAGAATCCTAATGTTGCGGTAATAGAAGTAGCCCACAAAATCTCACCTGAGGAAAAAGCAATGTTTGATGTGATTATTCATTTGGATAAGCATACCGTTGAAACAAAGATGTAGTGAAATTAATAGGAAAAGTACTACTTTGTAAGTGGTACTTTTTTAAAAATGAAATATATAAAATTTTATATAATATAGTCCGGAGAATTATTGCTAAATTTATATCAATTCAATTGAATTAAGACCGCTTACAAATTATAATTAGAATTAAGAAGATTCTTTATTAGTAGGAGGAAAAAATTATGGCAGAACCTAAATGGCTTAAGGATATGAATCCTGATGAATACTTAAAAGAAGATTTTGAAGCTAAGGGTAAATCTAAATATACAGTTGAAGGAATCGATAAAAATGATCCTGAATGGCTGGATAAGGCAGCTAAGAAGGTCCATGCTGCAGAAGGTGACGATTATGTGAAGCTGGATGCGGGGTTACTTACTGTTAACCAACTTAATTGGATGCTTAGAAATACAATTGGGGAAATGACTTTTGTTGACGATAATAATGAATTTCTATGGTACAATCGTCCAACTGATCCAAATTATAAGATGCTTGCTAAACGTACACCAGATCAAGTCGGTGATACTATGAAGGCAATTCACCCTGATGTGCGTGATGTTATTCCTAATGCTAAAAAAGTAGTTCATGCTTTACGTACTAAGCAAGATGGACATGATGATGTCTATATGCCTGTTCCAACTGGTAATTTGAAGAAACTTGTTTTGCACTACTATAAGCGTGTTGAAGATGATAATGGAGATTACGCAGGTATTTACGAATGGGTTCAAGATTTGTATCCACTCGTTAAGTATTTCTGTGAAACTACTGGTCAAAAGTTGGTAGTAGATGATGATACCACAACTGGTGCAACTTATCGTAGAAATTCAGATCCTGATGCTGTAAGTGGTGCTTCAACTAAGGCTGAAAAGGTAGAAAAAACTAAAAAAACAGAAGAACCAGATACTACAACAGGTGCTTCACAACATTAATATTTATCAATAGAAAAACTCATCAATTGACTCAATTTTAGAATCATTGATGAGTTTTTTGTTAATTAATAGGATTGATTTCTTTTACTGCAATCATTATTTCTTCAGTAGTGTTATCGCTAGTGATGTCGTGCTGTGGATATGCAAAGTAAGGAACTATTTGATGATTTTCAGGAATATTTGCATCGATAATTTCTTTTAATCTTTTGTTGCTAATAAATATTGCAGCATTAGCTGGTGCAGAATAATATGCACCAACTTTATTACCATAGGGATCGTAATAATTAATCTCTAAACAGTTAGCTGAATTAATATTTTTAGTAATAGAAGAATTTTGTTCGCTTTTTAGCATATTAAAGCCTCCACTTTATTAATGCGGTTACATTTAAATCTATAGTAACAGTAATTTTTAGTTAATTTTTCTTGTTGATGAATGAGCCTAATGCCGTGATTGTTGCAGCAATACTTGCTAAAACAATGCCTGTAGTAATGAGGTTAGTCTTATCTTCACCGGTTTCTGGAAGTCCAACTTCTTTTGAGGTTTCAGTTACATTTTGATTTTCTACTTCTGCTTTCGGTTTAGTTGTTGTTTCACTAGATTTCTCGGTTACAGCAGTAGTAGTTACCATAAACTTGGAAGAAGTTACTTCTTTTTGATTTTTTTCGATTACATTTTCAGGAAGTGGAGCAATAGCTTCTTCTGTTGATTCTTCTCCAGCTGGTGTTTCATTTTCATCTGTACCATCTAGATCCGATACATCTACAGTTAATGGAGGAGTAAAATCTTCTGTATTGTCAGGAGTTTCCTCTGGTTTAGGTTGTGGAGCAGGAGTATCTGGAGTTGGATTTTCAGGCTCCGGCTCTGGTTCAGGTTCAGGTTTAGGCTCCGGCTTAGGCTTTTCAGGTTCTTCAAATTCTACGAATGGTGGTGTTAAGTCCCAACGGTGTGTTTCACCACTAACAGTAACTTTGTTACCAATAATATTACCGTCAATGTTAACAGCATTTGTAATATGAGCGTTGGTTGCTAGAACACTTCCCAAATGGTAGTCTCCAGCAAAATGTAATTTATTAACATCTGTACCGAAGTTCCAGAGCAATTTATTAAATTGATTTGGAGTTTCAGAAGAACCGCCAATATTATTACCATCAGCATATTCCAGTACAAGGTGAGTTTGAACTGTTAAATCTCCACCTTGAATATTAATTACATTTAAAATAATCATTGGAGCTTCAGCACCAGCAGGAATACCTTTGATCGTAATATTACGTTTGTCGCCTGAAAGGTGTGCGGCATCAATTGTTACATAAATAGGTTCCTTACTGTCGCCAGCATTCTTTATAGCCTCAGAAACATCGGTCCAACTATTGTTGAGATCATTAAAATCGGCTTTAACTCCTTCAGTCTGTGCTTGACTAGCCCAGTTATCTGACTTTTGACTTAATTTATCTAGTTCGCCTTGAATATCAATTTTTTGATCGGCTTGAACAATGTGGTTATAAGGAATATCTACTTTTCTCCAGTCAGGTTTTTCTGCAGTTCCATAGTTAACTTCAATTGCTCCATCATTTTCAAATGAACGGTATTCAATGTCTGGTCCAAAGATGACTACTTTGTTGTCACCATCGATTTTGTTAAGTCCATTGAGATTGCCAACATAGTGGATATCACCGTTGGTTAAATTATTGGTTGCATTTGAATTGGTACCAAAATTTGTACCAGAAAGTTTATCTGCAGCAATATTACCTGCAATATGACCATTTTGGGTCACTTCATTACCGAAAATATGGAAGATACCAGCGATACCTAAAGGATGTTTATCTGCCAAATCTTTAATATGATCTGCCAATTCTTCCTTGGTCATTTCATTGATATTTGGTTTATCTTTTTTATTTGTACCTTCTTTAGAAGTATTAATATTATTATTTTGAGATACATTTTCTTCAGATTTTGAATTTATATCTTCAACTGGAGTAGTACTTTCAGCTTCTTCTGTTTGAATTGGTTGCTCAGTATTAACAGATGTTTCTGGATCTGTTTTTTCTTGAGTAGATACATCTGTATCAGTTTGCACAGTAGTTGTAGTACTATCCATCAGTATTTTCAGAGTAATTAGCTGAAACTTCAGTATTATCAGTAGTTAAAGTGTCTGCTGTATTATTTTCTACAGGAACACTTTCTTCTACTACTGAAGTTGTATCACTTGTTACTTCATTTTGAATTGCTTCAGAGGCTGCTGAGACAATTGGCGCACTAGGACCAGCTAGTATGCCGAAACTTAATAACACTGCAACAGCACCCTTAGCCAATTTGCGAATAGCAAATTGCGTTTTTTTGTCTTGAACATTTTTAGTACCTCCGTAGCACATAATTAATATATTATTTTTCCTTTCTTGTATACATTATATGACATAATGTCATTTATGAAAATAAAAATAAAAGCGCTTTAAAAAACTTAACAAATAAAAAATTATGGTACTAACGCAAATCAAAAAAATGTCAA
>ERZ791753.863-NODE-863-length-23394-cov-18.778097_pt1 | contig 23394 bp, 22 predicted proteins | sample MGYA00509951_ERZ791753 | MGnify/ENA primary metagenome ERZ791753 (study PRJEB30046, sample SAMN00792026) | human gut metagenome | study: EMG produced TPA metagenomics assembly of the A metagenome-wide association study of gut microbiota in type 2... | reverse complement strand
ATAACACCGTAGACAGCGAAGAAATCTATTATATCCCCAACCCCGCGCTGGGGCTGTGGATCAACCGCGAGAAATTCTGAGCCTGCGCACCCTTCTGTTAATGCCAAAACACGCAGAGCTGCTGCAGCTCTGCGTGTTTTTTGTATAAAGAAAACCATCGGCAATGCCGGTGGTTCCAAAAAGCTTTAGGGAACCTCTGAATAAATCAACAGTTGTGGACGGCGAAAGATTTTTCGTCAAGACAAGGTTTGGAAAATGGCGGAATGCTTTGTGTATTTCCAATTTTTCGAACCGCAGGATCGGTGGAAAAGATCCGTCGCCCGCGGCTTGAGATTTATTCAGAGGTTCCTTAGGGTGTATCTGAAAACAGCGCTTAGATGTGCAAAATGCCGAAAGCGACGCAGATCGCGGCGACTATAACAAAAGCGAGGAAGGAGTCATCCCGCTTGTCATAGCGTGTCTCAGCACGGCGAAATTCCTTGAGGCGATTGAAGAAATGCTCTATCACATTCCGCCGTTTATACGCCTCTTTATCAAACGGCCACGGCTGCTTTGTGTTCACTTTCGGCGAGATCGTATAGCGGGCGGACTGGTCATGCAGATAGGTTCGGATCTCTTTTGTGCCATAGGCTTTATCAGCAAGAATATCCTGCTTAAAGCGTTGATTGAGCCATATTTGAGTGCGGCGAAAGAGCATGGAATTCTCGCGCCGATGTATTTGGAGCTGACGACGGGTCTGCGTCGTGGAGAACTGCTGGCCTTACGATGGGGGGACTTGGACGTCCAGAACTGCACGTTGTCCATCAATAAAAGCGTCGCGCGGCAGAATGGGAAACTGGTCATCAGCACGCCGAAAACGCCGAATTCTATTCGCACAGTCTTACTGCCGGAGGACACAGTGAAACTTCTCGTGGAAGAACACACAAGGCATCCGACAAATCCATATTTGTTTCCGTCTCCGCGTACAGGCGAGACGTGGGATCCGGATGGCTTCCGCAGGTTGCACGACAGGATCATCAAGGAGATTGGCGCGGAACATGTGCGTTTTCATGACATGCAACACACATTGGACTCGCTATTCGGCTGTGTTTGTGGTAATCGTGTGTGCTAACCGAAAACGGAGGAGGTAGACACGATGCCGAAACGACGCGCCAACGGCGAAGGCAACATTCGAAAGCGAAAAGACAGACACTGGGAAGGCAGATATACGGCGGGCTATGATGCAAACGGCAAAGCAATCACGAAAAATGTGCTTGGAAGAACACAGGCAGAGGTCAAGGACAAGCTGCGTAACGCCATCGAGGGCAGCAAGAAGCTCGATCCGGTGAAGGCTGGCAGCTATACACTCGAACAATGGATGAAGCTCTGGTACTCCGTTTATGTCGAACCGCAGGTACGGTACTCAACACGGGAATTTTACCACAACGCCATAGATCATCACGTTATTCCGGAATTTGGAAATGTAAAGCTGGAAAAACTGACGATGCTGCAAATCCAACAGTTTTACAACGAGCTGCTCAAGAGCGGACGTGTGCAAAAGAAAAACCAGCCGGAACTGAAAGAACACGGTCTGAGTCCCCGCATGGTGCAGTGCGTTCATGTAGTACTCAACAAAGCGTTAGAACATGCAGTGGAAGAAAAGCTGATTCTGGCGAATCCGGCAAAGAAATGCAAAATTCCGAAAAACACTCGCAAGGAAATGAAAATTCTGCCCGAAGCATTGATCGGCCCGTACCTGAGCGCAGCGAAGGAGCATGGGATTCTCGCGCCGATGTATTTGGAGCTGACGACGGGTCTGCGTCGTGGAGAACTGCTGGCCTTACGATGGGGGACTTGGACGTTCAGAACCGCACGTTGTCCATCAATAAAAGCGTCGCGCGGCAGGATGGGAAACTGGTCATCAGCACACCGAAAACACCGAATTCCATCCGAACGGTGTTACTCCCAAAAGATACAGTAAAACTTCTTGTGGAAGAACACGAACGCCATCCTGCAAATCCGTATTTGTTCCCATCTCCACGCACAGGTGAAACGTGGGATCCGGATGGATTCCGCAGACTTCACGACAGGATCATCAAAGAAATCGGCGCGGAACATGTGCGTTTTCATGACATGCGGCACACGTTCGCGACGTTATCGCTAAAAAGCGGCGTGGACGTGCGGACGCTTTCAGAAACGCTGGGACATTTCAGCGCAGGATTCACCCTCAGCACCTATGTCCACTCGACACCGGGGATGAAACAGAGCGCGGCAGATGCGATCGGAAACACCATCCGAAACGCGATCTGACCCCAAAACCAAAGCGGCGGCTGCAACTTGCAGCCGCCGTTCAAACGTTCAAAATATTCTTGAAAACAGAGAAACTTGTGCTGTTTTGTCAAATAAATCTCAATAAATCCACCGCGTTTTCGCGCCCGTTTGGGTCAAATCTGGGTCAGGTCGCATGACTAAAGAAATGCGGTCGTTTTTCGAGAAAAGAAAGTGGAACGATAAGCGGGATACTCCGCAAGCTTCGCTTGCTCCGTGCCGATTGCATTTTCTTATGTTTTCTGCATTGCATGCAGAAAAAGCGGCGCTTTTGCGCCGCAAAAATGCATTCGGTCGAACCACAGCGTTTCTCGCGCCACGTATGCCCAGCCAAAACAAAAAAGCCATTCCTTACGGAATGACTTTTTGTTTTGGTGGAGATAAGCGGGATCGAACCGCTGACCTCATGACTGCCAGATGTTATCGGTTCGTGATATCAAGTGTTTTTTCGTCCAATCCGTCTGTTGTATCAGCGAAAAGTGCGGGATTTCACAAGATTCTATCCATTGCGTCCACACGCATTCGCGCACACTTGGGTCACAATCTGGGTCAGGACAAGCAGGTGAATTTGGAGAAGTCCCTTCTCTTATTTTACCGCTTCTTTGTTCCTTTCCTGCTTTGCTATTTTTGACTTTTCAGATATACCCTAGCAGATCTTTTCTACGCCAGCTCGTGCCCGGTGGCACGTAGGCAAGGAGATTTTCCTGTCAGTGGGAAGAGGCGGAATGGAAATATTGGGATGCGATCAGAGCCTTTCGACCACGGCGACATAGCACGCAGCGCGAGCAGCAACAGCGTCAAAATCATTGGCTGCAACATTCTCTTTCCTTACCATTGCGCCACCGATCCCTGCACCTGCCATTCCAGCGTGCAGGTACTCTCCTAGATTTTCTGGCGTTACACCACCAACTGCCAACAGCGGGATGTGGTTGATTGGTGTGCGGATTGCCTTGATATAATGCGGGTCGACACAGTCAGCCGGAAAGAACTTTACAAAGTCGGTACCCGCCTCATATGCTGTGATGATTTCAAAGGGCGTGAACGCACCGGGGATGGAGAGAAGTCCTGCCGCTTTTGTTGCACGGATGATCTCCACATTCACGTTCGGCGAAATAATATACTCCGCGCCAGCTGCGGTAGCCAGCTTTCGCTGCGTCTCGGTCATCACCGTTCCCGCACCGACATGCAGACGATCGCCAAAACTCTCCCGCACCATACGAATTTGCTCCGCCGATACTTCTTGCGGAATATTTCCGGTCTGATCGAATGTGATCTCCATGAATCGAAGTCCTCCGCGCCAAAGTGCATCGGCAATTTTCGTGATTTTTTCCGTTGGTGCACTGCGGACAATGGAAATGAGCTTCTTTTGGCGCAGAAGGTACAAAGATCCTGCGTCATAATCTTCCCCTTCAAAGTCAAATAAGTGAACTGCTACGGTGCTGCTCGGGAGAACGCGCAGTGTCTGCTTACCATCTGGGTACAACGCTGCGGATCTGCCATTGGATGGGAATAGAAATGATATCAGCGATTTGATATGCCTTTTTGAAGCGCTTATGTTATTTGCTTTTCCATGCATCTTCGACCCGACTTTTCTTAGTCTTTTATCTCTGCACTCTTCCAGTGCCATCTCCGCCCATGAGCTTGGCCACATCGGAGACAGAAACTCGATTGAAATCTCCGATAACGCTGTGCTTGAGACAGCTGGCTGCAACTGCAAATTCGAGCGCAGACTGCTTGTCCTCATAGTTGTTCAAGCCATAGATCAAGCCGCCCGCGAAGCTGTCGCCGCCGCCCACACGGTCGATAATATCCCGAATTTCGTACTTTTTGGACACATAGAAGTCCTTGCCGTCGTTCAGGCACGCCGCCCAGCCGTTCCAATCCGCGCTGTGGCTCTCGCGCAGCGTGATGGCAATGCACTTCATGTTCGGATAGCTTTCCAGAACCTTATTGCCGAGCGCACGGTATTTCTCGCGATCCAGCTCGCCGGACTCGACGTTCACATCAACGGTAATTTCCAGCGACTTCTGCACGTCCTCTTCGTTGGCGATCGCCACATCAACGTACTTGGCAAGCTCCCGCATGACCTCGCTAGCCTTCTTGCCATACTTCCAGAGGTTCTTGCGGTAGTTGAGGTCGCAGGAAACCGTGATGTTCCGCTTCTTCGCTTCCTTGACGGACTCAAGAGACAACTCCATTGCGGATTCGGAAATCGCAGGCGTAATACCCGTAATGTGGAACCAATCCACGCCTTCAAAGGCTTTGTCCCAGTCGATATCGCCGGGCTTTGCCAGAGCAATCGAAGAATACGCGCGATCGTAAACGACCTTGCTCGGCAGCTGGTTCGCACCGCCCTCTAAGTAGTAAATGCCCATGCGCCCATCGCCGCGGACGATCTTCTTTGTGCCCACGCCAAAATAGCGCAGCTCGCGGATGCAGGCGTCTGCAATATCGTTCTGCGGCAGAACGGTCAGAAATTCTGCGTCCATGCCGTAGTTTGCAAGAGAGACTGCCACGTTCGCTTCGCCGCCGCCGAACGTCGCTTCCAGCATCGGGCTCTGGAAGAAGCGCTCGTGTCCCGGCGCTTTCAGGCGGAGCATAATTTCACCAAATGTCAGAACTTTCATTTTGCGCGCCTCCTCACTTTTGCAGCAGATGCACGGCAAAACCGCCGAATTCGTCCTTCAGGTACACGGCGATCATCCGCTCACCCTTGTACTTGGCTGTCTCCATGTCGCACACGAAACCCTTCTTCTCCAGCTCCGCAACGGCAAGCGGAACGGAATTCGTGCGGATGGCGATGTGACCGTTCTTGCCGAGGTACATGGATTTCATGACCTCAATACCGTTGGAGGCGAAGTTGGAGGAATTGCCCTCCTTCACGCCGAGCGAAAACGCCTCGTCCAGCTTCTTGCAGACAGCCAGCGAGTCCTCGCCGTTTTCGCAGTTGACGCCGACGTGCGCCACTTCAAAGCCGAGCGCAGCGCTTCTTGCCTGTTTGCAAAGCTCCGTGATCTTCTCAAAATTGCCGGCTGCAATGTCCGCCTTCGGGCAGACCCAACTGCCGCCGACCGCGTGGATGAACGGCGCAGCGATGAACTCGCCGATGTTCTGACCATTCACGCCGCCGGTCGGGATGAATTTGATCCCGCCGAACGGACCTGAGAGCGCCTTCATGGCAGAAAGACCGCCATATACGCCAGCCGGGAAGAACTTGACCACGGTCAAGCCCAGCTTCATCGCTGCCATGATCTCGCTCGGGGTCACGCAGCCGGGTGTGACGGCAATGCCGTTCTCTACGCACCAGCGGACGACCTCTTCGTCAAAGCCAGGCGAAACGATAAACTTTGCGCCGCACTCGACCGCCTGTTTGCACTGTTCGAGTGTAATGACCGTGCCCGCGCCTACTAACATATCGCGGCAATTTTCCGCGACGGCTTTGATCGAGTCTGCTGCCGCTGCTGTGCGGAACGTAATTTCCATCACATCCACACCGCCGGCAAGCAAAGCCTTTGCCGTCGCGACCGCGTCTTTCGCATCATCCAATACCACAACCGGCACAACAGCGGCCGCAGACAGACGGTTGATTTCATATATCATATATGTCACCCTCTATCGCGGAAAAAATTATACTTGTACAACATCGGGCTGTTCCTTCATCCTACGCATGGACATATGTGCGCTACACAGGCGCTCATACAAATTCCACTCTTCCTGCACCGTCTTGCAATGGCGTGCGAAGTAGTCACGAATAACATCCCGTGCATAATCGTGCGCTACAAAGTGACCATCATCGCCCGCCAGATGCAATGCATCGTCATCTGATGCATCCGGCGCAAGCGCGCCACAGCTGCGCAGCTCTGCCGCAGCCTGCTTGGCCGTCCAGACGTTATTCCACAACTGCCGCGTTGCTTCCAGCTTGGCATAGCCGGCTGTTTCCATGTAGCGATGCCACAGGGGCATGAGCTCCAGCAGCTGCACATCCAACCCTGCTGGCTCAAAAATGTACGCACGCTCAAAGTCGATTTTTTTCGCCATGCTGTTTTCAAAACAGGTGTCGATGATGACGCGTGCGGAGCCTTCCGTAAACGCCGACGACGGCGAATATTGCGACACCACAGCCATCTCCGGCCAGCAGGTGTCGATCATGGCCTGCGTCCGCTTTTCATAATATGTCAGATGACCGGGCTCCATTTCATGACCGATGCACTCGACGATCTTGTCGGTGCTCCAGCGCACAAGCGTGTTGAAGTTGCGTTCATATTCCAAATGGTTGTAATCATAACCGAACAGAATGGACAAAAAGTCCGAACGCGGATCGGCCAGCGCACGCACGCGCACGCGCGGCATACTGTTGCCGGTCACGTGCATATGCCGTACTGTTTCATCATGGAAAAACTGTGTTGCTCCGGTGAGTACCTGCAAAAGATGTTCTGTGGGCACGGTGATGCGGCTGCGAAATGCGGCGATCTTCTCTTGTACGCTGCCGCTGCCGGGCAGCACCTGCTGCAAATCGGACAGCAGATCCTGCATGGGCTTCGGATCGTATTCTGGTGCGACCAGACCATACAGTCCGTCTGTCATTTCGTCGTAGGACATTGTTTGCCCTGAAAGCAGCTGCGCACGCACATGCACGCTCGTCACATGATCGATAATGTAGTCGATACGCGCAAGCTCTTGCTCCTGCGCCGTGGCACGATAGGCTTTCAACAGACCAATGAGGTTCTCCGATTCGTCCAGAATGTCACGCAGGGATTTGCCGTGCTTCAGATCACCGATCTCGTAGTCCGGCAGGATCTTATACTCACGGGAGTAGCGCATACTTGTTCTGCGCCAAAATGGCGACTCGGTAAACCACTGGATGTCGATCTCATCATAACGGCTTTTGGAAAGCGTCAGATCCAGATAGTCCTGCGCCAGCGTGTTGAGCATGGTTTCCGACATAGTTTGCTTCTCCTTTATGATTGTTTTATTGCATTTTCTGCGTCCACGCAGCAAGCTCAGTGCCTGTGGCCAGCCATACGTCGCCGGCCTTTTGAAGTTCATCCAGCACACGTTCGAGCATGAACAGCCTTCCCTGCTCGCCGGTGGCCTGTGGGTCGAGCTGCAGGCTGAACAGGGCGCCCCAACGGCGCGTACCCGTCAGCTCACACAGCCAGTTATCCAGCACCTGATCCATTCCGGCGCTGCGAGCCGAGCCTGGCGGAATGGGGGGATCAAACGCAAAGGTGAAGTACGGAAGGTCAAACAGCGTCCACGAGATAGGAAGCTCCGGCAGCCCCGCCGGCTGACGGATGTAGGGAACATCCGTGTTGGACAGGGAGCTGGAATAGGCAAAGCCCGCTTCCTTTGCTGCCACAAGTGTCTGTTCTGTGATCTCACCTTCCGGCATGCGGAAGCCTGTTACGGCGCGCCCCGCAGCCTTCTCAATGGCCGCCTTTGCTTTTTTCAGCAGCTCCAACTGCTCTTCCGGCGTGAAATGCGCCAGGATCTCGTGTTCATATCCGTGGCAGCCCAGCTCGTGACCGGCATCCGCAATGGCGCGTACAGCATCCGGATACAGCTCCGCAACGCGCCCGGGAATGAAGAATGTGCCCTTCACGCCGTGCTCCCGGAAACAATCCAGCAGATGCGGCAGACCATATTCCATCCCTGTCCAGCCGAGCCGCTGGATGTCGCCTTCGGATACGTCGATGCCCGGGTAAAAAATGCGCCCATAAAACTCCGCGTCCAGATTGACGGAGATCATGGCTGCACTTGTATAGCCCTGCGGCCAGAGAAATGTTCTGCTCAACATGCTGTGACCTCCTGTGCTGCCAAAAAGTGCTGCGCGATGTCCAGACATGTACTGCACCAGACCTCCCGGTTTTCTGCCAAATATGCGCAAAAGCGCTCCAACATGACGGACCGGCCGGCCGTTCCCGCGATCTGCGGATGAAAAGCCGAAGCGCCCATTCGTCCAAAGCGGGCCATGCCTTCGATCTCACGCACCCAGTTGCGGTATACCACATCATAGCCCGCGGGCCGCGGCATTCCCTCCAGAACAGCTGGATAGTTGTGCAGTACCGTTTGCACATAGTCATCCATCTGCTCATCCCGGCACGGAACATTCACGCCGCACGTTGCCGTGCCGTTCACATAGTACCAGCCGTCTCCCTCGCCGCTTGTTCCGGCGCTGGAATAGACAAAGCCAGCCGATTCATACAGCCAGCGCTCCGTCTGCGGCAGCAGCATTCCCGTCGGGCGCATACCGCGCGCGATGTCACCGGTGTATTTTTTGAAAAGCTCCTGTGAAAGACCGATGCGTGCACACTGCTGGTCAAATGTTTCACCGTAACGACCGGTATGGTCAAGGCCGTGATGCGCGAATTCGTGCCCTTCTTTCCGGATCATCTCGATCACATCCGGATGCTCCTGCATCATGTCAGTCGGCACGAACCAGGTCGCCTTCAGATCATAATTCCGAAGAATATCCAGAATGCGTGCGGCGCCGCGCTCTGGACCGAACAGACCGATGGAGCGTCCTTTGATGTATTGACTTCCGTTCGGCAGCTTTACGGTTTTATTGCGCCAAATCGTATCGCCGTCCAAATCAAATGAAAGCGAAAACGCACACTTTGCGTTCTGCGGCCACGAAACGGGCCGCACGGCCTTTTTTTCTTCACTCATACCAGCATTCTTCTGCCGCCGTTCGGCGCGAGGATCTGACCTGTCACATAGTCCGAAGCCTCAGAGACCAGATACAGCACTGCGTTTGCAATATCAAGCGGCTTTGCAATGCGCCCTTTCGGGATGAGCGGCAGTTCATCGTCTACAAATTCGCCGTCGGCTTCACGCAGACCCGGAGTGTCCGTTGTGGGCACCACGATGACGTTGCAGTTGATGTTGAACGGAGCGGCCTCTCTGGCAATGGAGGTCGTCAGACCGATCACGCCGGCCTTCGCGGAAGCATAGTGCGCACACTGCTCACCGCCGCACAGCGCATAGCCGGAGCTGATGTTTACGATGCGCCCGCTGTTCTGCTTGCGCATATAGGGGAATGCCGCGCGGATGGCCGCAAATGCGCTGTATAGGTTCAGCCGCACATAGTGGTCAAATCTCGCATCGTCCAAATCAAAGAAGTCGCGCGGGGGTTCACCGCCTCCGCCGTTGTTGATCAGAAAATCGACCGTGCCAAACACCTCGACCGTGCGGGCGATGAGAGTGTTGATCTGTTCTGTCTGCATAATGTCACAGTGGCAATATTCTGCCGTGCCGCCTTTGGCGCGGATGCCCGCAACGACTGCTTCGCCGCTTTCGTCATTGATGTCACATACCATCACGCGCACGCCGTACTCCGCCAGCGCCTCGGCAACTCCCTGGCCAATGCCGCGGCCGGAGCCGGTCACGATAGCGGCCTTGCCGCTGATACCCAGATAGTCTTTCATAGAATCAATCCTCCTGTTTTACCTGTTTACTGTTCCCAAGATACGATGACAGGAAGTTCTCTTCCTGCAAAATTTCTGCACCCGTGCCATACCGCACGATGCGGCCCTGCTGAATGACGCATGCATGATCCGCGATCTTTAAGGCTTTGCGCGCATTCTGTTCCACCAGCAGCACCGTAATGCCTTCTTTATTGATCTGCTGAATGATGTTGATGACCTCATTGACGATGAGCGGAGCCAGACCGAGCGACGGCTCATCCAGCAAAAGCAGCTTCGGATCGGACATCAGCCCGCGGGCAATGGCCAGCATTTGCTGTTCGCCGCCGGAAAGCGTACCGGCACGCTGGTGACGGCGCTCCTCCAAACGGGGAAACATTGCAAAGGAGCGTGCAATGCCGACGCTGCGATCCTTTACCAGATACCCGCCCATGAGCAGATTTTCCTCCACGCTCAGGTTTGGAAATATCCAGCGCCCCTCGGGTACCAGAGAGATCCCTCTGGCCACGACCTCATGTGGTGTGTGCGGCAGCGGCTTGCCGTCATACAAGATCTCACCGCTTTTGGGCTTCAAGAGCCCGGCAATGCAGCGCATGAGCGTGGATTTGCCTGCACCGTTTGCCCCGACGATCGAAACGATCTCGCCGGTGTTTACAGTTGCGCTGATACCGTTCAGCGCTTTGATTTTTCCATAGCTGTATTCCAGATTTTCAATGGTCAGCATCGTCAATCACCTGCCCCCAAATATGCTTCGATCACATCCTCATTTGCCTGGATCTCCTCCGGCAGCCCTGTTGCGAGCTGTTTGCCGAAGTTGATGACCGTCAGCCGGTCACAGACATTCATAATGACATCCATATGATGATCGATGACCAGAATGGCGATCTGCGGATGATCCACACGAATATTGCGGATGATCTGCGACAACTCCTCCGATTCGCCTTCGTTCATGCCGGCTGCCGGTTCGTCCAGCAGCAGCACCTTCGGCGCGCAGACCAGGGAGCGCACGATCTCCAAACGACGCTGCTGACCGTAGGGAAGATTGCTCGCTATCTGGTCGCGCAGATCCCACAGCCCTACGCGCCGGAGCGTCTGTTCACAGACCTCGGCGGCCTTCTGTTCCTCACGGCGGCATTTCGGCGTTTTGAACACGCCGTCCCAGAAGCTGTAGTTCATGTTCTGCTGATAAGCGATGTGCACATTCTCATATACGGTCAGGTCGTTGAACAACCGGATGTTCTGGAATGTCCGCGCAATGCCGAGATTTGCGATCTCGTTGGGCTGCCGGCCTACAATGGATCTGCCCTCCAGAAGGATGTCGCCTTCCGACGGCGCATAGATACCGGTGATAAGGTTAAACAGCGTCGTTTTGCCCGCGCCGTTCGGACCGATGACGCCAAAGATCTCGCCCGGCTTTACGCCGAGGCTTACATGGTTTGTCGCCTTGATGCCGCCGAAGTGCTTGCTGATGTCGCGAATATCCAGAATGTATTCGTTTCCCATTTCAGCGTCCTCCTTTCCGCGCGTCCGTGCGACGCTTGAGCGCTGCGCCGAGCTTGCGCACGCCGTTTTTGATGCCGCGCCAGGAAAGCTCCGACGTTCCCATCAGGCCGGACGGACGGAACAGAATGGCAAGCACGACCAGAAGACCGTAGAACACCATGCGCCACTGTTCCGCAGATCCGAAGCGCAGCAGCTCCGGCAGCGGCAGCAGCAGCAGACCGGCCAGGATTGTGCCGGTCAGGCTTCCGCGCCCGCCCAGGATGACCACAATGATAAGCTCGTCCGATTTTGCCATGGTGAACATGTTGGGATGCAGGAAGTGCATATAATGCGCCAGAAATGCACCCGCACAGCCGCACAATGCGCAGCTGATGATCATGGCTTCCATCTTGTACTTGAAGATGTTCACGCCTACGGAACGTGCCGCGATCTCATCCTCCCGCACGGCAATGCAGTTGCGTCCGTGCTTGGAGTTGATAAACGACCGCAGTCCGATTACGGTCAGGATCACGACGCCCCAAACCACAAATACGTTTGAACCACTCGGCACATCGGAAAAACCACGCGCACCGCCGGTGATCGATTCCGTATTCTGAATGATAAGCTTGATGGCCTCGCCAATGCCGAGCGTCACGATGATGAAGTAGTCATCACGCAGGCGCAGTGTGGGGTAGCTGATGAGGTAACCCACAAGGCTTGCTGCCAGCATACCGCCCAGAATGCCCACAAAAATCGGCATTCCGCAGTTTTTTGTCAAAAGCGCCGAAACATAACCCCCAATGGCCATAAAACCTGCATGACCCATGGAGAACATTCCCGTAAAGCCGCAGAGGATGGATACGCCGAGCACTGCGATCATGTAAATGCCGACGATCGTCAAAACACCGATCCAATATTGCATATCCGTTCCTCCTTACGCCTTGTCCTCGCTGGATTTGCCCATCAGACCAGACGGCCGCACCAGCAGAATGAGGATCAGCAGAATGTATGCGAACAGGTCGCGCATCGCTGTGGATACATAGGCCGAAATAAGCGCCTCCGAAACACCCAGGATCAGCGCCCCGAGCACTGCGCCAGGCAGGCTGCCGAGACCGCCGATGACTGCGCAGATGAAAGCCTTATTCGTGTAGAACGTGCCAAGAGAGGGATATGTGGTATACTTTGCACCCAGCAGTGCACCTGCAATTCCGGCAAGACTGCCGGCAATAAGGAATATTGCCGTGATGAGCTTGTATGTATTCACGCCCATAAGCGCAGTGATGTCCAAACTGAATGAGGCACCTCGGATGGCAAGGCCCAGTCTGGTCTTGCGGATGATCAGCTCCACGATAACAAGCGCGAGAATGCTGACGGCAAAAATGATGATGTCCACCAGTCCGATGCTTGCCCCAAACAGGTTGATGCTCTGCGCCGTAAAGTTGACCGGGTACACGCGGAAGCGTCCGGTAAAGGCGATGATGACCAGATTGTCGCCAATGACCGACATGCCAAGACCGATGATCATCAGGTATACCCGACGTGCATTGCGGCGCAGCAGCGGACGATAGGCGGCGAACTGGATGAAGGCGGCGAGCAGCGCAGCCGCGATCACACCCATGATAATGCCCGCCAGCAGGTTCTGCATGGCATAGGTCAAAAAGAAAAATGTTGCGAATGCGCCGATCGTTACAGAAATGCTGTGTGCAAAGTTTGTGAAGTTCAGAAGACTGTAGATCAGCGCATAGCCGACCGCCATCAGTGCATACACGCTGCCGACGGACAACCCGTTGATAAGCTGTTGAATAAACACCGTAAGTTCCTCCTGTGTCAGGCCGCATGACCTAGAATATCACGTTCCCGGAATGCTCCGGGCCGTTTTGCCAAACAGTCTCTGCGCCGCCTGGCAGGACATGGCTGTTTGAGGCTTAAGCGTGCAGATCGTAGAGCTCGATCTGTTTGAATTCACCGTCCACGATCTGATAGATCGGAACCTGACGGTACACATTGTGCGTCGCCGGGTCAAACGTGATGCTGCAAGTCAGGCCCTGCAGGTTTTCCGTTGCTTCCAAAGCGTCGCGGATGGCCACGGGATCTGTGCTGCCCGCCTTTTCGATGGCGCCCGTCAGCAGCTTAAACGCATCACAGGCCATGTAGCAGTCCGGTGCAACGTCCACACTGGGATCATAGCCCCAACGCGCAATAAACTTTTCCAGCAGCTCGTCGATGCCGGGAGCCTCGGTCACGCACGCAACGTTAAAGATGATCCCGTTCACATTGTCACCGGCGATCTCGAAAATGCCGCCGGACATGGTACCTTCCGTAGAGAGCAGCGGCTGCGTGATGCCAAGCTCACGCGCCTGGTTGGCGATCAGGCCGATCTGCTTGTGGTAGCTAGTTGCCATATACAGGCAGTCAAAGTCGCCAGATTCCTTGATCTTCGTCAGAACGGCACGGTAATCCACGTCACCGGTGTTATAGGCCTCCTTGGCGACGACCGTACCGCCGGCTGCTTCCACGGCAGCGGCATACTGACCGCTGACGCCCAGCGAAAAGTCACTGCCGATCTCATAGATGATCGCCACATTCTTGTAACCGAGCTTTTCAACGGTGTACTGACCGAGGATCGTGCCGCTCTGCGGGTCGTTCAGGCAGGCGCGGAACGCATAGGGCCGGACCTTCCCATCGTCGGTCATGGTGACCTTGGTGTTTGTGGCCATGGTGGAAATGACAGGCACTTTATACTCCGTTGCCACATCGACCAGCGCGATCGTGGTAGAAGAAGCTTCGCAGCCGATGAAGGCGCAGACGCCGTCGTTGAGAATGGCTTTGCGTGCCACGTTCGTTGTTTCAACGGCGTCGTCGCGGTTGTCGTAGCTCAGAAGCTCGATCTTCCGGCCGCCGAGCAGGCCGCCGTTTTCGTTCACCTCGTCCGCCAGCAACTGAACGGTGTGATACATGACGTCGCCCCACAGAGAGCTTTCGCCGGTTCTTGCGCCCACGACGCCGATCTTGATCGGGCCAGTGGCATCATCGGATTTCTTGCTGCACGCGCCCAGTGTCAGCATCATCGCGACGATCAGAAGAATTGCTGTCAGTTTTTTCATTGAACTTCTCTCCTCATAATATTTTTTGTGTTTTAGCCGTACCGCGCGAAGCTGTACCGCTGTTTATTCTGGAACTGTGCTCCTGCGCGGAGCACAGAAACCGTCTGCTTTACTGCGTCAGGCCGCATGACCTAGAATATCACGTTCCCGGAATGCTCCGGGCTGTTTTGCCAAACAGTCTATGCGCCGCCTGGCAGAACATGGCTGTTTGCGGCTTAAGCGTGCAGATCGTAGAGTTCGAGCTGCTTGAATTCGCCGTCCACGATCTGATAGATCGGAACCTGACGGTACACATTGTGCGTCGCCGGGTCAAACGTGATGCTGCAAGTCAGGCCCTGCAGGTTTTCCGTTGCTTCCAAAGCGTCGCGGATGGCCACGGGATCTGTGCTGCCCGCCTTTTCGATGGCGCCCGTCAGCAGCTTAAACGCATCACAGGCCATGTAGCAGTCCGGTGCAACGTCCACACTGGGATCATAGCCCCAACGCGCAATAAACTTTTCCAGCAGCTCGTCGATGCCGGGAGCCTCGGTCACGCACGCAACGTTAAAGATGATCCCGTTCACATTGTCACCGGCGATCTCGAAAATGCCGCCGGACATGGTACCTTCCGTAGAGAGCAGCGGCTGCGTGATGCCAAGCTCACGCGCCTGGTTGGCGATCAGGCCGATCTGCTTGTGGTAGCTAGTTGCCATATACAGGCAGTCAAAGTCGCCAGATTCCTTGATCTTCGTCAGAACGGCACGGTAATCCACGTCACCGGTGTTATAGGCCTCCTTGGCGACGACCGTACCGCCGGCTGCTTCCACGGCAGCGGCATACTGACCGCTGACGCCCAGCGAAAAGTCACTGCCGATCTCATAGATGATCGCCACATTCTTGTAACCGAGCTTTTCAACGGTGTACTGACCGAGGATCGTGCCGCTCTGCGGGTCGTTCAGGCAGGCGCGGAACGCATAGGGCCGGACCTTCCCATCGTCGGTCATGGTGACCTTGGTGTTTGTGGCCATGGTGGAAATGACAGGCACTTTATACTCCGTTGCCACATCGACCAGCGCGATCGTGGTAGCAGAAGCTTCGCAGCCAATGAACGCACAAACGCCGTCATTGAGAATGGCTTTGCGTGCCACGTTTGTTGTTTCGACAACATCATCGCGGTTGTCGTAGCTCAGGATCTCGATCTTCCGGCCGCCGAGCAGGCCGCCGTTTTCATTCACATCGTCCGCCAGCAACTGAACGGTTTGATATATGACATCGCCCCACAGGGAGTTTTCACCGGTTCTTGTACTCATGACACCAATTTTAATAGAATCGTCAGCATCGTCGGACTTCTTGCTGCACGCGCCCAGCGTCAGCATCATCGCGACGATCAGAAGAATTGCTGTCAGTTTTTTCATTGAACTTCTCTCCTCATAATATTTTTTGTGTTTTAGCCGTACCGCGCGAAGCTGTACCGCTGTTTATTCTGGAACTGTGCTCCTGCGCGGAGCACAGAAACTGCCTGCTTTACTGCATCCACGCACCGCCGTTCGGCGAAATGACCTGACCCGTGAAATAGTCCGATGCGGACGAAGCCAAAAACGCGACAGCGTTGGCAATGTCCTCCGGCTGACCTGCGCGCGGCCACAGCGTGTCGGCGATCTCGTCTTCCCAGTCGCGGATCCGCGCCATGCGGGTGTCGACCAGACCGGGCGCAACGCTGTTTACGTTGATGCTTTCCTTTGCCAGTTCATGCGCCAGTTCTTTGGTAAAGGCAATGACGCCGCCCTTGGCTGCGGCGTAGTGCGGGTCGGAGAAATCGCCGGTGATCCCGGCACCGGAACTGATGTTCACGATTTTCCCCTGTTTTTTTGCCCGCATGATCGGCAGCACCGTCATGGTAAAGCGGAACACGCTGTTCAGGTTCAGCTCGATCAGGCGCATCCATTCCTGCTCATTGATGGTATCCACAGTTACGCCGCCGCCGCAGCCGGCCGCATCATTCACCAGAATATCCACAGTGCCAAATTTCTGCACCGCCGTGTCCACGACCTTCTGAATGTCCTCATACTTGCGCACGTCGCAGTAAAGCCCCAAGCATACGCCGCCTGCCAGCGTGATCTCATCGGCGGTGTTCCTGACGCTTTCCGCTTCAATGTCGCACGCAACGACATTTGCGCCGAGCCCCGCCAGTTTTTGCGCAATGCCGCGACCGATGCCGTTGCCCGCGCCTGTCACAATGGCGGTTTTCCCGGCCAGCTGAAAATAATGCTCCATATTTGCGTGGATCCAGTTCTGATTCATAGTATTTCCTCCGCACCATGATGGGCATGAACTTGAGCAAACTGCACAAGCTCACGCCGTGTTTTCCTGTGATAGTACTCATATTAGCACAACAAAACGTGTTTTTTCGGACACACGAGGAACGGAGCGTTGTATTTTACCCGCTTGTTTTCACTGCTCCTGCGGACATTCGCCATGACCGCTTTTCTCTTTTACAGCACCCGTCCGCTTTTGGAGCGGAATTTGCCCCGGAACGCTGACGGTGTCATGACCTTCAGCTTGACAAAATTTCGCGTCAGCGTTTTCTGCGAATTATAGCCGACATCCAGCGCAACGTCCAGCACGGTCAGCTCCGTTGTAATGAGCAGTTCACATGCGTGGTTCACGCGGATCTGGTTCAGAAAGTCCTCAAAGTTGAACTCTACCTGCTCCACCAGCAGCTGCTGCAGCTTTGGTACCGTGATTTGGAATTTTGCCGCGACGCTCTTGGCTGTGAGCGGACTTGCGTAATTTCGATAGATATAGTTTACTATGGTATATCCGATGCGTTCCTCTTCGATATGACAGATGTTCTGCACCTTCTGGTATGTCGCCCGGTACTGACCGATGCGGTCGCCCACCCGTGTGGCAAACACTTTTGAAATGTGCGATTCATCCACAAACCCCAAGATCTCCGCCAGCTCCCGCAGAGTCAGGTCGGTATACAACAGATAATTCACGGTCTTGCAAATGCGCATTTCGTTCAGAAGATCAAAAAAGGACAGCCCCGTCATTTGTGTGATATGCGCGCTGACGGTCGATTCACTGTAGTAAAACTGCTGCGCGATCTTCTTGAGCGTCAGCTTTTCATTGCAGTGCAGATACATATAACGCAGAATGTCCACGGAATCCACGCATTCGCTGCGCCCGCTCTCCGGCTGCTCCGTTGCCGCGCGCGTAAAAATGACCGTCAGATACACGATCAGATTCAAAACCGCAATGTTTTCCAGTTCTTTTTCCGCGTGCAGGTTCTTGCTTGATTCAATGCCGATCTCCTCACGGATGAGCTGCACGATGTTCCGCACATCCGCGATCTTGTCCTCTGACAGCTGCACGGCGGCATGGTCCTCAATGCGCGTCAGGCTGGAGCACGGATCGCCCGATACGTCGCTGAACAGATGTATGACGTTCTGCACCGTATCAAAGTGATAGCGGATGATCACATACTGCACCGGCTTCTCGACCGCACTGATCTCGCTGACCTGCCACGGCAGGATGGACACAAGAGTTCCCCTTCGGAAGTCATACTCCTTGCCCTGAATGACGATTTTTCCGGCGCCGTCCAAAGCAAACAGAAACCGCGATTCCTGGTGAATGAGCGGCACTGCCGGTTCTGACACGGTTTCGTAGTCCAGACTGAACAGGCGGCTCTGATCCACCTGTGACCGATTGAACGACTGCATCTCGATCAGTTCTTTCATAGGCCCTCCAAACGGCAGAATTCTGTAGAGTTACTGGTATTTCTACAATTTATATTATAAAATGGCGAAAATAGCAAGAGGCTGTGGACAGTTAGGCCTGAATTTATTGTATTATCCGCAGGTGATCTGCACGCACCTGCCTCGCATTTTTGACAGGCCTTGTTCCCGCCAGACCTATATGCGTGCATGGAAAGGCGGGCATATAGGTGAAAGCGCACACAAGAACCTGTTAAAGTACAAAGAAAATCCATCATTTCGCACGTCCTGCGCAAAAAGTATCTGTTAGAATACGTTTATAAGGTCGCTGGCGATCAAAAAAACTGAAAAATAGGAGGGTTACCCATGCAAGGTCCCATCCACGTTAAAAGTGAGATCGGTCCGCTGCAAAAGGTCTTGCTTCACCGCCCGGGGCGGGAGCTGGAGTATCTTGTGCCGGATGCGCTGGAACGCTTGCTCTTTGACGATATTCCCTATCTGCACGGTGCGCAGCAGGAGCATGACCGGTTCGTGCAGCTTCTGCGGGAAAACGGCACAGAGGTCGTATTCCTGGAAGATCTGACGGCGGAAGCCATCGAAACAGACGATCCTGTTCGGGATGCATTCATTGATGCCGTTATTTCCGGCGCGGGAGCGCTGGCGGAGTATTACCGGCCGGAGCTGACCGAATACCTGAAAAGTATTTCTGATGCGCATGTGCTCGTAGAGAAAACAATGTCCGGTATCTGTGTGCAGGAGCTTCCGGCTTCGCAGAAAAGCTGCTTGGGCCGGCTCATGCAGCAGGACGACCATTTTGTGATGGATCCCATACCAAACCTGTATTTCACCCGGGATCCGTTTGCGTGCATTGGCAATGGCGTGAGTCTGAATCGAATGCATTCGCAGACGCGCTGCCGGGAAACGATCTATGGCCGGTTCATTCTGAAGTACCACCCGGAGTTTTCTGATCGTGTACCATTATACTACACGCCGGAGCTTCCGACAAGCATTGAGGGCGGGGATATTCTAAATCTGAGCGCGCAGGTCATTGCGGTCGGCGTATCGCAGCGCACGCAGCCAGAATCCGTTGAGCTGCTGGCGCACAACCTTTTTGACGCGCAGGATTGCAGTGTGGACACCGTTTTGGTCTTTGACATTCCCCACAGCCGTGCCTTCATGCATCTGGACACGGTCTTGACCCAGGTCGACACCGATACCTTCACGGTGCATCCCGGCATTCTGGACAGACTGCATATCTATGAGATCACGCCGGCTGCCGGCGGACAGCTGCATATCCAGGAAATGGTCCGCCGCCCGGAGGAGGTGCTGGCACACTATCTGCATCAGGATCATGTGCGCCTCATCCGCTGCGGAGGCGAGAGCGCGATCGCGGCGCAGCGCGAGCAGTGGAACGACGGCTCCAATACGCTGTGTATCCGTCCGGGCTGCGTAGTCGTGTATGACCGCAACCATATCACAAATCAGATCCTGACGGATGCCGGGATCGAAGTTCTTACCGTTCCCAGCGCCGAGCTTTCGCGCGGCCGCGGCGGTCCGCGCTGCATGAGCATGCCGCTTTGCCGCGCCGCGCTGTAACAGGAGCAAGCAAATTGGATGATCCATATCCGGAAAACCAAAATCAGTGGACCAAATAGAAAGGAGCATATTTATGCCTGTCAATCTTCGTGGAAGAAATTTTCTGAAACTGCTGGACTATTCTCCGGCAGAGATCCGTTATCTGCTCGACCTGTCCAGAACATTCAAGGACCTCAAGCGCACGGGCACGCCGCACCGCTATCTGGAGGGCAAGAACATCGTCCTGCTGTTTGAGAAAACGTCGACCCGCACGCGCTGCTCATTTGAGGTCGCCGGAATGGACCTTGGCATGGGCGTGACGTATCTCGACCCCGGCAGCAGCCAGATGGGAAAGAAGGAGTCCATCGCCGACACGGCAAAGGTCCTTGGGCGGATGTATGACGGCATCGAATACCGCGGCTTCAGCCAGAAGATCGTAGAGGAACTGGCAGAAAACGCGGGCGTGCCCGTCTGGAACGGCCTGACCGACGAGTTCCATCCGACGCAGATGCTGGCGGACCTTCTGACCATCGAGGAAAAGAAGGGCACGCTCAAGGGGCTGCGCTTTACGTATTTCGGAGACGCGCGCAACAACATGGGAAATTCCCTCATGGTCGCGTGTGCAAAGATGGGGCTGCATTTCACCGCCTGCGCGCCGAAGGAGCTTTTCCCGGCACAGGAGCTGGTCGAGACGTGTAAGGAGCTTGCGGCGCAAAGCGGCGGCTCGGTGACGCTGACCGAGAGCGTGGAAGAGGGCGCGCGGGACGCGGACGTGCTGTATACGGATATTTGGGTCTCGATGGGCGAGCCGGACTCCGTCTGGGCGGAGCGCATCCGGCTTTTGACGCCGTATCAGGTCAACGCCGAAAAGATGGCGCTGGCAAAGCCCGACGCACTCTTTATGCACTGCCTGCCGTCGTTCCACGACATCAACACGACCATCGGAAAGCAGATCGCAGAGAAATTCGGCATTACCGAGATGGAGGTCTCGGACGAGGTGTTCCTTTCGCCGCAGTCGGTCGTCTTTGATGAGGCGGAAAACCGGATGCACACCATCAAGGCGGTCCTCTATGCAACACTTCATTGAGCGGGCGCGGACTAAAAACTGGATCGGATTTGGTGCGCGTGCGGCGCTGCTGCTGGTCGGTGCGATCTGGGGCAGCTCGCTGGTCGTGGTAAAATCCGCCGCGGAGTATATCAGTCCGAATTTTCTCATTGCACTGCGTTTTACGGCAGCATTTGCCGTACTGGCTCTGATTTTTTGGAGGCGGCTGCGCGGCGTATCCCGCTCGCTTCTGGGCCGCTGCGCCGTGATCGGCGCATGCCTGTTTCTGGCTTACTGGATCCAGACGATCGGCGTAACGTTTGCCATGCCCGGAAAAAGCGCATTTCTCTCCTCGATCTACTGCGTGCTCGTGCCGTTCATTTACTGGCTTATCAGCGGTCAAAAGCCGAAGCTGCGGAATCTGTTGGCGGCGGTGCTGTGCGTGGGCGGGATCGTGCTGACCAGCGTGACGGGCGGCTTCACGATGGAGCTGGGCGATATGCTGGCGCTGCTCAGCGGCATATTCTTTGCTGCGCACATTGCGGTAGTTGGGAAACTGGGGCAGGGGGAAGATCCCATTGTGGTGACGATCCTTCAATTCGGTTTCTGCGCACTGTTCGCATGGATCGCAACCTTTGCGCTGGAAGGCGTGCACATGACCTGGGATAGGCGCGCCTTGGGCGGCGTCCTCTATCTGGCGTTGTTTTGCACCATGCTGGCGCTGCTGCTGCAAAATGTGGGGCAGAAGTACGCCTCGCCGGCCAGCGCGTCGATTTTAATGAGTACTGAGTCAGTATTCGGCATTTTGTTTTCTGTTCTGTTTGCTGGCGAGGTGGTCACGCCGCGGCTGGCGGTCGGCTTTGCGCTGATCTTTGCAGCCGTGCTCGTTTCAGAGGTGCAGCTGCCTGCGAAGCAAGCTGCGAAACAATAAAAACCAGCGCCGCACAGGAACGTTCTGGGCGGCGCTGCTTGAAATTTTGAGGTTAAATAATATAATAGAGGTTAAATATTATTTATAACAAAGGAGGCGCACCATGTTTACCATTCTCCGCATAGACGCGCATGCGACCGCCGACCGCATGCCCACAGAGTACGCCGCGCTGGCAGCCAGCGGGCGGACTGATGTTGTTTTAAAACAAGCCGATGCCGAAACGCCGGAACAGCTTGTTGCTGCGGCGCAGGAAGCAGATGTTTTGCTGACGGATTGCGCTATGCTGACTGGCGCGGTGCTGCAGCAGCTGCCGCGCTGCCGCGCAATTATTCGCTATGGCGTGGGGTATGACACAGTGGATGTTGCGACTGCAAGCAAATGTGGTATCGCCGTTGTCAATGTGCCGGATTTCTGCAACGAAGAGGTATCAAACCATGTAATGATGTTTCTGCTTGCTGCGGCAAAGAAGCTGAAACCGTTAGATGCGCTTGTTCGGCAGGGGCAATGGGCGCAGGCAAAAGCCATGCAGCGTCCGATGGGCAGCATTCATGGCGAGACTCTGGGGATCATAGGCTGCGGCAATCTGGGGCGAAGCGTGGCGGTAAAGGCACACGCATTTGGTATGCCGGTCATTGGTTACAGCCCGCACACCCCGCAACCGCTACTGAATGCCGCAGGAATACGAGCTGTTGGATTTGAAGAGCTGCTGCAAACTGCAGATTATATCTCTGTGAATACTAGCCTAAATGCACGCACCCATCATCTTATTGACCGTGCCGCATTGAAGCAGATGAAGCCAAGCGCCGTGCTCATCAACTGCGCGCGCGGAATGATCGTTGATGAAGCTGCGCTCATTGAAGCTCTGCAGGCGCACACGATCGCAGGCGCGTGTCTGGATGTGTTTGAAACAGAGCCGCTTCCGGGCACATCGCCGCTCTGTGCGTTGGATAATGTGCTGCTCATGCCGCATGACGCATCGTATTCCGACGCCAGCTTTCATCTTCTCAAAACACGTGTGATCGAAGAAGCGCTGCGCGTGTGCGATGGTGCTACGCCGCTACATGTGGTAAACGCAGTGCAGCTTGGTCTGATATGACAGCAGGTCAGGAGAACGTGGATCACGGCAGGGAGCTGAAAGGACACACTGCAGCGTGTCTGACGGGTATGATCCTCTGCATTACGCCGCCGGACAAGATGGCGGTGCAATGCAGCACCACCTTCTATATCCAGGTGACGAGTGCGGAGTTGAATGAGCTGAACACCATGTCGAGCCTCAACGACTATGCCGAGCCCGCCGGCGAAAAACAGGTCTGGGATATCCACGAGGGAAACGCAAGTGGCAGAGATGAAAAAGCGGACATTGGTTTCATTGTTCTTGCAGTCATGAGTGAAAACTTGGTCGTCATCAGGACGCCCAAGGGTCTCCTCGCGACAGATTACACCCTTACGACAACCCCACGACGGAAAAAGCGGACAAGCTTGTGAATGGCAGAACCGTCTAAAAAACGCCATCGGCTGCCACGGTCTGAAAGAACTCATTGGCAGACTGGAACCGCCGTGCAGGGTCTTCCTGATAGCCAAGGCAGGCAAGGCAGTGAACGATAAAATACAGCGGCTGACATTCTATTTGGCTATTAAAAACATATGAGGAATTGAAAAATGGGAAAAAAGATTGTTATTGCTCTGGGCGGCAACGCTCTGGGCAAAAATCTAGAAGAGCAGATGCAGGCTGTCAAGACGACGGCCTGCGCCATCGCAGACCTGATCGAGGACGGTCACGAGGTCGTCATCGCGCACGGCAACGGCCCGCAGGTCGGCATGATCCAGAACG
>ERZ791753.855-NODE-855-length-23554-cov-16.977233_pt1 | contig 23554 bp, 19 predicted proteins | sample MGYA00509951_ERZ791753 | MGnify/ENA primary metagenome ERZ791753 (study PRJEB30046, sample SAMN00792026) | human gut metagenome | study: EMG produced TPA metagenomics assembly of the A metagenome-wide association study of gut microbiota in type 2... | reverse complement strand
ATCCTCGGCGGCGCGCTGCTGGCCGGGATCTCGGGCCTTCTCAAGTCCTACTGCAACGTCAACGAGGTCATTTCCGGCATCATGCTCAACTGGATCGTGCTGTATCTGACCAATATGCTCCTTACGCTCGTAAAAGAGGACGCCAGCCCCTATACCAAGGTCCTGGCCAATACCAACGCCTCCGCTGTGCTGCCGTCGCTCGGCCTCGGCGCGCTGTTCAACAAGAACCAGTACGTCGGCCTTGCGATCCCGCTGGCCGTCGTGATGGCAGTCATCGTGTGGATCGTGCTCGACAAGACGAAGTTCGGCTACGAGCTGAAGGCCACGGGTCTTAACAAAAACGCCGCGAAATACTGCGGCATGGCGGAAAAGCGCAACATCATCCTGAGCCTGATGATCTCCGGCGCTCTGGCCGGTATGGGCGCGGCGATGCTGTACCTCACCAGCTACGAGCAGTGGCAGTGCTCCTCCTCCTCCGTCCCGGCCATGGGCTTCAACGGCATCGCGGCTGCCTTCCTCGGCGGCCTGAACCCTATCGGCTCGATCTTCGCCTCGTTCTTTATCCAGCATATCACCGCAGGCGGTGCGTATGTCGATAAGAGTATGTACTGCGCGCAGATCTCCGATCTGATCTCCGCGCTCATCATCTACCTGTGCGGCTTCGTTCTGTTCATGAAGAACGTGATGAGCTCCATTGCCGCCCGCCGGGAGGAAAAGGCCATTGCAAAGGCCAGGGCCCTGGCGGAAGCCAAGAAAGGAGGCGAGACGGAATGATCCTGCTGCTTCAGTATACGCTGATCTTCGCGTCGGTTCTGATCCTGGTCGCCCTCGGCGGCTGCTTCGCGGAGCACTCCGGCGTCATCAACCTCGGCCTCGAAGGCATTATGATCATGGGTGCGCTCGGCGGCGCGCTGACGATGCGCTATGTGCCGAATACTGTCCCGGCGATCGTGATGATCCTTGCGGTCATCCTTGTCTCCGCGCTGGTCGGCATGGTCTATTCCTGCCTGCTTGCCGTGGCGAGCATCAACTTCAAGGCCGACCAGACGCTCGTCGGCACGGCGCTGAACCTGCTCGGCACCGCCGGTGCGACGGTCATTGTCAAGGCCATCAACACCGCTGCCAACCCCGACGACGTTTCGTCCATCGTGCAGTACGGCAGCGCAAAGAATGCGCTTCTGGCGCCCATCGGCTCGTTTGAATTCAACTGGTTCATGCTCGTGGCGTTCATCGCGCTCGTCGCTGCCTATGTGACGCTGTACAAGACCCGCTTCGGCCTGCGCCTGATGGCCTGCGGCGAGCATCCGCAGGCGGCTGCCAGCGTCGGCATCAACGTCTATAAGATGCGCTGGGCGGGCGTGCTCATCTCCGGCGTCCTCGGCGGCATCGGCGGCATCGTCTTCATCACCGCAGGCGTTTCGGAGTGGCGGTTCGAATACGGCGTGGCGGGCTTCGGCTTCCTGTCCCTCGCCGTTATGATCTTCGGCCAGTGGAAGCCGCAGCGCATCGCGCTGGCCGCGCTGCTGTTCGGCTTCTTCCGTGCGCTCGGCAACGTCTACACGGGCTTCAGCTTCCTCAAGGCGATGAACCTGCCGAGCTCTCTGTACAATATGCTGCCGTACATCATTTCGCTTATCGTGCTTGCCTTTACGTCCAAGAATTCCCGCGCGCCGAAGGCCGAGGGTATCCCCTACGACAAGGGTATGCGTTAAGCTGTACCCGGTTTCTGTCTCCGGCAGGTTCATACGGACTTGCCGGAGCCTTCATTTCAAGCTCAGGAGGATTTGATTTCTATGCGAATGGTTGATCTCATTGAAAAAAAGCGGGACGGCGGCGTTCTGACCGACGACGAGATCCGCTTTATCATCACGGGCTTTACGGACGGATCCATCCCCGATTACCAGATGTCCGCCTTTGCCATGACGGTGTTCTATAAGGGTATGACCGACCACGAAACCGCCGTCCTGACGGACGCGATGATGCGTTCGGGCGACACAGTGGATTTGAGCCGGTTCGGCGACAAATCCGTCGACAAGCACTCCACCGGCGGCGTCGGCGACAAGACGACGCTGATCGTCGCGCCGATCGTGTCGAGCCTCGGCGGCAAGATGGCGAAGATGTCCGGCCGGGGCCTCGGCCACACGGGCGGTACGGTCGACAAGCTCGAATCCATCCCCGGCTACCAGACGACGCTTTCGGCGGACGCCTTTATGCAGCAGGTCGAGGATGTCGGCGTAGCCGTCATCGGCCAGTCCGGCAATCTGACGCCTGCCGATAAAAAGCTCTACGCGCTGCGTGATGTGACCGCGACGATCGATTCTCTGCCGCTCATCACGTCGTCCATCATGTCCAAAAAGCTGGCCGCAGGCGCGCATTCCATCGTGCTGGATGTCAAGATCGGCTCCGGCGCGTTTATGAAAACGCTCGAAGACGGGCAGAAGCTTGCCGAGAGCATGGTGCGCATCGGCAAGGCCTGCGGCCGGAACGTTGTGGCAGTCATGTCCAATATGGATATTCCGCTCGGCTTCTATATCGGCAATGCGCTTGAGGTGCGCGAGGCGGTCGAGGTCCTGCGCGGCCATGGCTGCCAGGACCTGACCGGCGTGTGCATCACGCTGGCGGCCAATATGCTGCACCTGTGCAACGGCTGGCCCATCGAAGAGGCCACGAAGCAGGCAGAGGAGGCAATTTCCTCCGGCCGTGCCTTCGAGCAGATGAAGCGCTGGATCGCCGCACAGGGCGGCGATGCGCGGGTGCTGGACGATGTGAGTCTGCTGCCGCAGGCAGCGGTGCAGTATGAGCTGAAAGCGCCGCAGGCGGGCTATATCCACCATATGGACGCGCAGAAGATCGGCGAAAGCTCCGCCATTCTCGGCGCGGGCCGCAAGACGAAGGACGACGCCATTGACTTCGCCGCCGGTATCGTCCTGAAGGAAAAGACCGGCGCGAAGGTCGAGCAGGGCCAGACGCTGGCCGTGCTGCACACGAACCGGCCGGAGACGCTTGCCGACGCGGAGCGCGTCTTTTTGGAGGCCATCCGCTGGGGAACCGACGCGCCGGAGGCGCAGCCGCTGATCTACGGGATCGTAAAGTAAAAAGAGGAGAGATAGAGATATGTCAGATGTGATCGTCATCGGTGTTGCCGGCGGAACCGGCAGCGGAAAAACCACGCTCGTCAAGGCGCTGATGAACCGCTTCGGCGACAATATCAGCGTCCTCAGCCACGACAACTATTACAAGCGGCACGACGAGATGAGCTATGAGGAGCGGACCCACCTCAATTACGACTGCCCGGACGCGTTCGACACCGATATGATGATCGAGCATCTGCGTATGCTCAAAAACGGCCAGGCCATCGACTGCCCGACGTATGACTACACCATCCACAACCGCGCCGACGAGGTGCTGCACGTCGAGCCGCGCAGGGTCATTGTCGTCGAGGGCATCATGATCTTCGTCGACAAGACGCTGTGCGATGAGATGAACATCCGCATCTTCGTCGACGCCGACGCCGACGTGCGCCTGTGCCGCCGCATCCGCCGCGACGTCAAAAAGCGCGGCCGCAGCATCGATTCCGTCATTGACCAGTATTTGACCACCGTCAAGCCCATGCACGAGCTCTATGTTGAGCCGAGCAAGAAAAATGCGAACCTGATCGTCCCGGAGGGCGGCAAGAACCTCATCGCCCTCGAAATGATCATCAACCGCATCCAACGGCACATCGACGGAAACGCGGAATAAACCGCCGGACAAAAAGAACACCCCCGGACAGCAGTCCGGGGGTTCGTTTTGCATTGGGCTTATTCGACCGTGACGCCTCTCTTGGCGAATTCTTCAACCATGAGGTCGAGGTCGGGCTTGATGTTGATGGGTTCGCCTGCGGACTTGATGGCGTTCGCCACGTCCTTCAGGCCGTTGCCGGTCACGACGGAGACGACCGTCGCGCCCTTTTCGATCAGGCCCAGCTCGCAGGCCTTCTTGACGGCGGCAGTGCCGGTGACGCCGGCAGGCTCGCCGAAGACGCCGCAGGTGCGGCCGAGAAGCTTCTGCGCGGCGAGGATTTCCTCGTCGGTCACGTTGACGGCGATGCCGTTGGACTCGCGGATGGCCATGAGGGCCTTATCGGCATTGCGCGGCACGCCGACGGAGATGGAGTCGGCGATGGTGTTCTCCTCCATCGGCTCCCAGGGCTTGTTTTCCTGGATGGCGCGGTTGATGGGGTAGCAGCCGGTGGACTGCGCGGAGATGAGGCGCGGCAGCTTGTCGATGAAGCCAATGGCGTACAGATCCTTCAGGCCCTTCCACACGCCCGCGATGGTGCAGCCGTCGCCGACGGAGATTGCCAGATAGTCGGGCATTTCCCAGTTCAACTGCTCGGCAATTTCGAGGGAAACCGTCTTCTTGCCCTCGGACAGATACGGGTTGATGGCCGCGTTGCGGTTGTACCAGCCCCATTTTTCAATGGCCTCGGCGGACATCTTGAACGTTTCCTCATAGTTGCCCTTGACGGAAATGACGTTCGCGCCGAAGATCATCAGCTGCGCAACCTTGCCCTTCGGGGCACGTTCCGGAACGAAGATGTAGGTCTTGAAGCCTGCGGCAGCGGCGTTGCCCGCGAGGGAGGACGCCGCGTTGCCAGTGGACGAGCAGGCGATGATCTTCGCGCCCGCCTCGTGCGCCTTGGCGACGGCCATGGCGGAGGCGCGGTCCTTCAAAGAAGCCGTCGGGTTGATGCCGTCGTCCTTGACCCACAGACGGCCAAGGCCCAGCATTTCCGCCAGCTTCGGCTCTTCATACAGCGGGCTCCAGCCCACGCGCAGCGGCGTGTCGGGTGTGGTGTCCTCGACCGGCAGCAGCTCCCGATAGCGCCACATGGTCGGGTTCGCACGGTTTTTCAGCGTTTCCTTGGTGAGGTGCGCCTTGATGTAATCATAATCATACACGATATCCAGAATCCCGCCGCAGGAGCAGTTGGTCAGATTCGGGACAGCCTCATATTCCTTGCCGCAGCGCACGCAGCGCGCACATTTGACGTTTTTCATTCAGAATCCTCCTTCAGATTTTCCAGCGCGACACGCACAGCCTCGACCACGAACGCAGAAAATGTGCAGTCCGTTCCCTTGATGGCGTCCTCAATTTCATCGATCACGTCATTGGGGAAGCGGATGCTCTTGTTTGTCGTGGGCGGAATATTCGGGATTCGGAATTTCTTCATCGCAATGCACCTCGCATTATGTTTTGTAATGCAAATTGTATTGCAATTATGCGCCGAACATTGTAATATAAACGTAGCACAAATGTGCAACAAAGGAGGCGCATGTATTATGAATGAAATTCCCGAATATTACACCATTTTATTTCAGGCCGCAGAACAGGCGATTCAAGCGCTGGAACAGCAAAATTACGGGCTTGCGAAACAAATTCTGATCGACGGCGAACAGGCCGCCGAGGAAGCGTTTGTCGCAAAGGATGAATAAACGGGGTGGGGTCATTCCCCCACCCCATTTTGGTTCTATATTGGCTTAATTTCGGCTTACAGCGCCTTCAGCAGACCAACCTCGTCGTTGAATGCGTTGATGAGCTCGTCAAGCTCCTTGGCCTGTGCATGGACGGCGTCCCAGGTGTTCTTGGTGTCGTACCACTGGGCGTTGAGGTCTTCGACGCTCATACCCTGCTGCTCGACCCAGGTGTAATACTTCAGGTTGTGGACTCTCTTGCGCTCCGGATAGGTCAGCTCCAGCATACTGTCGGTCTTGAGGTTCAGCATATGCAGGTTGTGATCCAGCTCGGCAGCCTGTGCGGAGTATGCGCCGTACATCTCGTTCAGCTCTTCGACACGGGACTTGTACATGACGGCGGAGTCGGTCAGGACGGTGACGACGACGTCGTCCTCGGTCAGCTCATAGAACTTGGCCATCTTGATGCAGCACAGAACGTTCGCAATGCCGGAAATGCCCATCCAGGTGAACTTTTCGATCTGCTCGTCGCTGAGGCCGAGGGTCTTGAGGTACGCCTGGCCTTCCTTGCAGTTGAACAGGCGGAGCAGTCTCTGGGAATCTTCGTCGTCAATGTCGATGACCATGTCGGTGTTCTTGACGTTGTGGACCCAGGGGATGTGCTTGTCGCCGATGCCTTCGATGCGGTGGCCGCCGAAGCCGTTGTCCAGGATGGTCGGGCACTGCAGCGCTTCGCCGACGGCCAGCTTCATGCCCGGATAGCGCTCCTTGAGGAGGTCGCCCGCGGACATCGTGCCGGCGGAGCCGGAGGTGAAGCAGGCGCCAGCCAGTCTCTGGCCGGGCTTCTTCACGTTCTCAAACAGGTCGCTCAGAGCGTAGCCGGTGACATTGTAGTGCCACAGGGGGTTGCCCATCTCGGCGAACTGGTTGAAGATCATCATGGAAGGATCCTGCTTGAGCTCCCAGGTCTTGTCGAAGATCTCCTTGACGTTGGACTCGCAGCCCGGGGTGGCGATGATCTGGCCGGCGATGGTCTTCAGCCAGTCAAAGCGTTCCTTGGACATATCCTGCGGCAGAATGGCGACGGAGTCGCAGGCCAGCAGCTTGGAGTTGAACGCGCCGCCGCGGCAGTAGTTGCCGGTGGAGGGCCATACAGCGTGATGATAGGTGGCGTCGAACTGGCCGGTCACAAGACGCGGAGCCAGGCAGCCGAAGGAAGCGCCGACCTTATGGCAGCCGGTCGGGAACCACTTGCCGGACATGGCCAGAATGCGGCACGGAACGCCGGAAACGGAGGACGGGATCTCAACATAGTTCGGGGTCTTCTGATACAGGCCGCCGGACTCCTTGGCCTCGTTGTGCCAGCTGATGCGGAACAGGTTGACGGGGTCAACGTCCCACAGGCCGGTGTGCGTCAGCTTTTCCTTGATCTTCTCGGGGATCAGATCAGGGTTCTGCATCTGGGCGATGGTCGGGATGATGATGTTGTTTTCCTTGGCCTTCTGGATGTTGTGGGCCAGGCCTTCACGGTTGATGGTCAGATCGATCTTGCTCATAGTTCGTTTGTTCCTCCTGTTTTACTGTTGTCTAAGTATGAATAGAGCGTGTACTTGGAGATGCCGAAATGCTTGGCGATCTTATCGCCGGATTTAGTGATCAGAAGTGCGCCGGAATTACTGAGATAGCGGATGGCCTTGACCTTGTCGTCCTTGGTCATGAGCGCGACAGGCTTGCCGACAAGCTCGTCCGCCTGCCGGATGAGATCGTCCAGCAGATCGGCCACGTTGAGCGTGATGCGCTCCGGCTCGCGGCTGGCTTGCTGGTCGGCAGAAATGAAGTCGTGCAGGGAGTTTTCAAACAGCTGCATCATGGAAATGTCGTAGTTGATCCCAAGGATCCCCGTGACCTTGCCGGTCTCGTCCCGGATGTAGACCGAGGAGGATTTCAGGATCTTCCCGTCCTTTGTGCGCGTCAGATAGCCAAGCTGATCCTCCGCATTGTCGTCCTCATGGCCCAGCTGCTCCAGTACGACGTGGGAAGGCCCGTCGCCGACCTTGCGGCCGGTCACGTGTCCGTTTTCAATCGCCACGATCGAGGAATAGGCGCTTTTGCCGGAAAGCTCATGAAGCACGACCTCGCAGTTGCTGCCGAACTGCGCCGCGATCGCCTTTGCGATCTGCTCAAGCAGTTCCAGTAATTTTGCGTCCAATCTGCTATCACCTCCAAATTTAATACCCGAATGAAGTCTAAAGCTATCATACCAGTATCAGAAGCAGATTGCAAGGAATTTTCAAAAATATTTTTAGGCTAACAAAAATTTTGTTGCTCTTTTCGCGAAATTACCGCGTCAGCTGCGTGAGAATGGACTCGAAGCCCTTGCAGGACTTGAGCAGCTGGTCGATTTCAATGTACTCGTCGCGCACGTGCGCAAGGCTTTCGAGCGACGGGCCGTAGCCGATGGTCGGGATACCGGCCTCGCCGCAGAAGCTGCTGCCGTTGGTGCAGAACGAGAAGTGCGACAGCGGCGCCTCGATGCCCGCGTCCTTCAGGCCCTTCAGCGCGGCCTGCACCAGCTCGCAGTCCTCTTCCGTGACCCAGGCCGGGAAATAGCGCTTGGCGCGGATGGTGTCGCCCGTCCAGCACTTTTCTTCGCCCTCGGCCAGATAGCACCGGGCCTTGAGGCCGGGGTGCGTTTCCTGCGCGCGGGCAATGGCTTCGTTCACCTGCCCGAGAATGACGGCCTCATCCTCGCCCACAAGCGTCCGGCGGTCAAACGTCGCGCGGCAAAGAGACGGCACGACCGACGCGCCGGGATACGGCTGGGAGATAATATCCGTCAACTCCAGAATGCCTTTGCCGAGCAGCGGATGCTCGTTCGGGACGATCTTCCGGATCTCGTCGACCACCGCCGTCATGGCATACACGGCGTTGACGCCCTTTTCCGGATTGGAGGAATGGCAGCTGACACCTTCCGTTTCGACGACGACCTCCGCCCGGCCGCGCTGGCCGCGCTTGACGGTCGTGCTCGTGGCCTCGCCGATGATGACAAGATCGGGCTTTGCCAGCCGCGTAATTTCGCGGGAGGACACGCCCTCGAACCGCTCCTCATGCACCGTGCACGACACGCAGACGCGGCCCGCGAAGTCCCTGCCGGTCTTTTCAGCGAAGCGCGCCGCCGCCGTGATCATGGCGCAGTCGCTGCCCTTCATGTCGGACGCGCCGCGGCCGTAAATTTTCCCGTCCGCGATCTCGCCGCCGAACGGGTCATGCTCCCACTGCGGCGCGTCGATCACGTCCACGGTGTCGATGTGGCCGTCCATCAGGACGGTCTTGCCGGGCCGCTTGCCGTTGATGGTGCCGAGGACGCTGCCGAAGCGGTCGATAATGACCTCGTCGAAGCCGCATTCCTCCATTTTCCGCTTCATCAGCTCCGCCACGCCCTGCTCCTGTCCGGAATAGCTGGGAATGCGCAGCGCCTCCTGACAAAACGCGATCAACTGTTCATTTGTATCAATATCCATGCGGTAAAGATCCTTTCTCTCTCATGATTCTGCTTGAAGCATAGGGCAGCCCCGCGCCGTTGTCAAGCCGCGCACGCAAATTCTGCGTTTTACAAAAAATCCACCGCCCGTTTTGGGCAAAGCGGCGAAGGCTGGATATCGTTGGCAGGGACGGAGCGCTGCTGCGCCCGGCAGGATGCACCGTTTTTTACGGAACTCTTCGGCGAATTCGCAGCTTCCCAACGGGCCGGCAGAGTCGCCGGCCCCTACAGAACTCCGGCGAATCCGTACCGCCCTGCAAAGTTCGACTGCAAAGCTGATTTACCGCAGCAATTCAAACGCAATTATTTGCAAATCCGTTGTACCGTAACAGGCGGCGCGTACCATAGCGGGAGCCGCCGGAGGCTCGTCGGAAACGGCCTCGACGGAACGAGTCTCCGCTGTTCGCGAAGCCTCTTTTCCTGCTTAGGGTGTATCTGAAAACTCCCAACGCACCCGGACAGCGGGCCTTTTTGCGGTGCGCCGCGTCATTTTTCCTTGAAATACGTCAGTATTCCTGCGAAAAAATGTCTTGCGCAACGCAAAAATCCCTCGCTGCCGGTCACATCATGAGTTTTCAGATACACCCTAGTGTAGGAGAAAAAGCGAAAAATCATGTCTATTATCATAGACATCCGGAAACTTTTATGTTAGGATGTCAAATAAAGTCTCGAAATTTGGAGGGACAGCTGTATGATGGACAACAGATTCGAAGCCGCGTTTTCCACGTTTCTGGACAGACACGAAAAAATCGCGGAAATCAATAAAAAAATATTGATTTCCGCTTGATTTTTTCCTCCGTACACAATACAATAGGCACGAAGGAGAACAGGAAGGACAGGAAGATGTGAGCCTGTCAATTTAACACACAGAGCATGCGTACCCGAACGTTGCATGAGTAGAAATGACGCGTCAAGTACCGGTTGGATGGGAGGTTGCCGCCGGGCGAAGGAGTCTCTCCGCGGTGTCATTTCGCATCCGCTATAGCAAACTGAAATTGTACAGCAGTTTCTTTCTTGTTTGAAAGTCCATATCACCAAACCTCCTCCCATTGACAAAATAGGAGGCTTTTTTATGTCTAATTTTACGAAAAATATGTCTGCCGCGCAGACTGCGCCGCGTCATGGGCTGCAGAATGTGCGCACGCTCGTGTCCTGCGCGCTGCTGGCTGCCGTTTCCGTCGTGCTGGCCCGGTTCATTATCCCGATGCCCAACGAAACGACCCGTTTCTCCCTCGAAGCCGTGCCCATTTTCCTGGCCGGTATGCTTTTTGGGCCCTTGCCCGGCGCGCTGGTCGGCTTTGTGGCCGATTTTGTCGGCTGTCTGTTCTCCGGCTACGGCTATAACCCGATGTTCTGCGTTCCGCCCATTCTCTACGGACTCTGCGCAGGCCTGTTCCAGCCGCTGCTGGTGAAAAAGACGTCTATCCCCACCATTGCCCTGTCGTTCCTGCCTGCCATCGCGCTCGGCTCGATCCTCTATCAGAGCTTCTCCCTCGCCTTTGTCTACGGCGGCGACGCGAAAACGGCGTTTTTCCTGACAAAGCTCGCGACCCGTTCGGTGCAGTTCGGCGTGACGCTCGTCATTGACGTGCTGGTGGTATGGCTGCTTTATAAATCCAAGGTGTTTACCGCCGCCAAGCTCTGGCCGCCGGTGAAATACGAATCGAAATCAAAAGAAGGTAATTGACATGACGCTTGACGAAGCGCTGCATTATATCCATTCCGTCTGCTGGAAGGGCAGTGTCCCAGGCCTGGAGCGCATCAGCGCGCTGCTGGACAAGATGGGCCACCCCGAACGCAAATTAAAGTTCATCCACGTGACCGGCACGAACGGCAAGGGCTCGACCTGCGCGATGCTGGCCAGTATGTTCACAAAGGCCGGATACAAGACGGGCCTGTACACCAGCCCATATCTCATCCGCTTCAATGAGCGCATCCAAATTGACGGCGTGCAGATCCCGGACGAAGAGATCTGCGAGATCACGGAATATATCAAGCCTCTCGCGGATTCGATCTTCGAGCAGCCGACCGAGTTTGAAATGGTCACGGCGCTGGGCTTTGAGTATTTTGCCCGCCATAACTGTGATCTTGTCGTCTGCGAGGTCGGCATGGGCGGCGAGTTTGACGCCACGAACGTGATTCTGCCGCCGGAGGTTGCAATCATCTGCAACATCGGCCTTGACCACACGGAGGTGCTGGGCGATACGCTGGAGAAGATCGCCGCGACGAAGTCCGGCATCATCAAGCCCGGCTGCGACGCGGTCATTTACCGCGAAAAGCCGTCGGTCGAGGCCGTGATTGAGGCGCGGTGCAAAGCGGTCGGTGCAAAGCTCCACAAGGCGGACTTTGCCGACATCCGGCTCATTTCCCACGATCTGACCGGTCAGGTCTTCGACTGGGAGCGCTTCCACGCGCTGAAGCTTCCGCTGCTGGGCGATCATCAGCTGCACAACGCTGCCGTCGCCCTCACCGCGGCGACCGTCATGCAGCAGCGCGGCTGGCACATCACGGACGAACAGATTCGCGAAGGGCTTGCGGACGTCCGCTGGCCGGGCCGGTTCGACGTACGGCGCAAGGACCCGCTGTTTATCATCGACGGCGGACACAACCCGCAGTGCATTCAGGCGCTCGTCAAGAACATTCAGGACTATCTGGCCGGCCGGCCGCTGACCATCCTGACCGGCGTTCTGGCCGATAAGGATTATAACTGTATGTACCGGAACGTCGAGCCCTACGCGAAGGAATTCATCACCGTCACGCCGGGCAATCCCCGCGCGCTGAACGCGCACGATCTGGCGCAGTACCTGTCCCAGTTCGGCAAACCCGTCACGGCCTGCGGCGCAGTCGCAGACGGCGTCCGTCTGGCCGTGGAGCACGCGGGAAAGGACGGCGTCGTCCTCTGCTACGGGTCGCTTTACATGATCGGCGAGATCGAAGCCGGTCTGCAGCGGCTCTGAGCGTGAATCTTTTCTCATAAACAGCCTGCACGAAAGCCGCCCCTTGTCATGCGCATGGAACTGCATGACAAGGGGCTTGTTTTGTCAGCACCGGAGATTCCCGGCGAACCCAGCGAAGCGGTTCGGCGAGCCTCCGGCGGCCCCATCTTTTCCGCCTTGCCGGAAAAGATGGGGGAGAAAAGGGGCGCTGGGTTACGATTTGGTGCGTGCTGCGGGTGCGGTTCAGGGAAGCACTATTTTTCGGTCTCTGCGAACACACATAGTCACCCTGCGGGCGCTTAGGTACGCGCCGCCTGTTACGGAACAGCCGAATTTGTGAATCGCTGCGTTTGAATTGCTGCGGTAAATCAGTTTTGCGTTCGAAATTTGTGAGGCAGTACGGGTTCGCCGGAGTTCTGTAGGGGCCGGCGACACTGCCGGCCCGTTGGGAAGCCGCGGATTTGCTGAAGCGTTCTGTAAAACCGGTGCGATTTGCCGGGCGGGGTCAGAACAGCGTCAGCTGGCTGGTGAGGGGGAGGTCGCCGAAGGCGCCGGCGGATTGGAGCTGGTCGATGAGCGTCTTGGACACCTTCGGGCAGGCATCGGCGAATTCCTCGACGGACAAAAACTCCCGGCCCTCGCGGGCGTTCATGAGATCCCAGGCCGCCGTTTCACCAAGACCGGCCACAGCCACGAACGGCGGGCGCAGCTGCCCGTCCTCGATCTGGAACTTCGTCGCGTGGGAATGATAGATATCGATCGGCGCGAAGGTAAAGCCGCGCAGATAGAATTCATAGCAGACCTCAAGCGTGGTGAACAGATCGTCGTCCTTGGCGCTGGAATCCTCGTCCTCCTTGATCTCCTGCAGCTTTTTCTTGACAAGCTCGATGCCGTGGCACATCATGCCCTCGTCGAAGCCGCCCTTCTGGCTGCGGCGGTAAAAATAGGCCGCGTAGAACGCAAGCGGCTCGTGCACCTTGAACCACGCGATGCGGAAGGCCATCATGACATACGCCGTCGCGTGGGCCTTCGGGAAAAGATACTTGATCTTCTTGCACGAGCCGATGTACCATTCCGGCACGCCCGCGGCCTTCATTTCCTCCTCCGCGCCGTCGGGCAGACCTCTGCCCTTTCGGACGGCCTCCATGATCTTGAACGATCGCTTTTCGGGCATCCCGCATTTGATGAGGTACAGCATGATATCGTCGCGGCAGCCGATGGCGTCGTTGACGGAGGCGGTCTTGGACAGGATCAGATCGCGCGCGTTGCCCAGCCACACGTCCGTGCCGTGGGAGAAGCCGGACAGGCGGATGAGCGTGTCGAATTTTGTCGGCTGCGTCTCCTGCAGCATTCCGCGCGTGAAGCCCGTGCCGAATTCCGGGATGGCGACGGAGCCGACCGGCCCCAGAATGGGGTCGTTTTCATAGCCCAGCACCTTGCTGGACGTGAAGATCGACATGGTATCCTGATCGTCGAGCGGGATCTTCTGCGCGTCGACGCCGGTCATGTCCTCCAGCATACGGATCATGGTCGGGTCATCGTGGCCCAGCATATCGAGCTTCAGGAGGTTTTCCTCCATGGAGTGATATTCAAAATGCGTCGTGATCCATTCGGAGTCCTTGTCGTCCGCCGGGTGCTGCACGGGGCAGAAGTCCCAGATCTCGTTCTCCTGCGGAATGACGACGAGGCCGCCGGGGTGCTGGCCGGTCGTGCGCTTGACGTTGACGCAGCCGAGCGCCAGCCGGTTCTCCTCCGCCTTGGGGACGGTCTTATTGCGCTCCGACAGGTATTTTTTCGCGTAGCCGTAGGCCGTTTTTTCCGCGACGGTGCCGATGGTGCCCGCGCGGAAGACATGGGTCTTGCCGAACATCTGCACACAGTAGGCGTGCGCCTTGGCCTGATATTCGCCGGAGAAGTTGAGGTCGATATCCGGGACCTTGTCGCCGCCGAAGCCGAGGAAGGTTTCAAACGGGATATTGAACCCGTCCTTGTCGAGCTTCGCGCCGCACTTCGGGCACACCGCGTCCGGCAGATCCGCGCCGCAGGCGCAGTCGGCCGGAACCTCAAACGTCGTGAACTTGCACTGCGGACAGCGGTAGTGCGGCGGATAGGAATTGACCTCCGTGATGCCGGACATGAACGCCACGATGGACGAGCCGACCGAGCCTCGCGAGCCGACAAGATAGCCGTGCTCCAGCGAGTTCTGCACCAGCTTCTGTGCCGACATATAAATGACGTCGTAGTGGCAGGAAATAATGTCGTGCATTTCCGTGTCGACGCGCTTCTGCACAAGCTCCGGCGGGGTTTCGCCGTAGAGCCGGTGGAGCTTGCCGTAGACGAGGGCTTTCAGATCCTCGACGGAATTTTCGATCTTCGGCGCGAACAGATTGTGCGGCACGGGCCGCAGCGTCTCGCACCAGTCAACGATGCGGTTCGGGTTTTCAATGACAACCTCATGCGCCTTTTCCGGGCCGAGATAGGAGAATTCCTCCATCATCTCATCTGTCGTGCGCAGATACAGCGGCAGCGGCCGGTCGGCGTCGGGCATCTGCTTGGTGGCAAGCAGGATGTGGCGGAAAATCTCATCCTCCGGGTCGAGAAAGTGCACGTCGCCGGTCGCGACGACGGGCTTTCCCAGCTCCTCGCCGAGCTTGACGATGGTGCGGTTGAAGCCGCGCAGCTCCTCCTCGTCCTCGGCAAGACCCTTGTCGAGCATGAAGCGGTTGTTGCAGATGGGCTGGATCTCCAGGAAGTCATAGAAGCTAGCGATACGCTTCAGCTCCGCCCAGCTCTTGTGGTTCAGAATCGCCTGGAACAGCTCGCCCGCCTCGCAGGCCGAGCCGATGATAAGTCCCTCGCGCCATTGCAGCAGCTCGGACTTCGGCATAATGGGCACGCGCTTGAAATACTTGAGATTGCCGTAGGAGATCAGCCGGTACAGATTGCGCAGGCCAATGGAATTTTTGGCAAAGACGATGATGTGCCGCGCACGGCGGTCAAGGATCTTGCTGCCGGAGCGCAGCTGCTCCATGCGCGGGTTGATCTTTTGCAGCGAGTCCAATCCCTGCTCCTGCATCATCTTGAAAAAGCGCATGAGCAGATACCCGCAGGTGATCGCGTCGTCGGAGGCGCGGTGGTGGTTGAAATCCGGCAGGCTCAGCGCGTCGGCAACAATGTTGAGCTTGTACTTGCCAAGCTCCGGCATCAGGTTCTGCGCCAAAATGAGCGTGTCGACATACGTCGGGTGGAACGGCAGGCCGAGCTTTTCGCACGCCGCCGTCACGAAGCCGATGTCAAAATCCGCGTTGTGCGCGCACAGGGGGCGGCTGCCGACGTATTCCAGGAATTTCGGCATTGCCTCGGAAATATCCGGCTGCCCGGCAAGCATCTGGTCGTTGATGCCCGTCAGATCGACGATCTTCGGCTGTAGGGGCCGGTGCGGGTCGACGAAGGTCTGGAACGTGCTGAGAACTTCATTGCCCTTCATGATGGCTGCGCCGATCTCGATGATCGTATCGTGGAGCGAGGACAGACCGGTCGTTTCCAGATCGAACGCGACGTATTCCCCGTCAAAGGAGAAGTCTCCGTCTCCGTGGACGGCGATGCGGTCGTCGACGTCGTTGACGTAGTAGCCCTCGCAGCCGTAGAGGATTTTGATGTTCTGGTCCGTCCCCGCGACCTTGGCCTTGGACGCGGCCTTCATCGCGTCCGGGAACGACTGCGCGCCGCCGTGGTCGGTGATGGCGATGGCGCGGTGGCCCCAGCTGGCTGCCCGCTTGACGGCAGCGCCGGTATCGGTCAGCGCGTCCATGGAGGACATGGTCGTATGCAGGTGCAGCTCGACGCGCTTTTCGGGATACGTATCGCGGCGCTTCGGGGCCTCGATCTTTTCCATGGCGTTCGGCTGGAGCACCATTTCGTTGTCATAGCGGTCAAAGCTCATCTTGCCCTGTACGCGCAGCCACATACCTGGCTGGACGTTGTCAATGATGGGCTTGGCCTTTGCGGCCTCCATGAACTGGTTCACGCGGACGGAGCTGGTATAGTCTGTCATATCGAAGCAGATGACCCACGCCCCGCGCTTTTTCAGTTCCCGGTGCTGCACGGCGAAGACCTTGCCCTCGACGATCACGCGGAACATATCGAGGTTCAGCTCCTCCATCCGCACGGGCCTGCCCGAAAACGGCCTGCCGTAGAACAGCGCGCCCGCCGGCTCTGCCGGTGTGGAGGCAGCTCCGCCGGAGGCTTTTGCGCCGCCCTGCGGCACGCTGGCCGTGATGGCAGGCGCGTTTTTAAGCGCCTCGGCGCGGATACGCGCCGTCTCTTCAAACAGCGCACGGCCCTCTAAATTGCTGTGCGCCTCGACCTCGATCTTTTTGGAAACGCCGAAGCGGTCGCGCAGGAACTGCTCGGCCTTTTTTGCGTTCTGCAAAATGCTGTCCTTGCCGTTGGCCTTGAGCCGGATGACGACGGCCTCGTCCGTGACCTCGTAGCCTGCTCCTGCCAGAATGGCGGCAGACGGCGAAAAGGCGCGGATAAACACCTGCGCCAGATCGCGGAAATCCATATTCGGAAGCTCCGAGGCGGGATAGCGCACCGAAAGCTTCAGTTCCCGCAGGCCATATTCCTTTTCAATGTCCCGGCAGAGCGCCTGCAGCTGCTTTTCTGCCAGATACTGCTCCGCCTGCGCGTCCAGACGGATGGTGCGCGTTTCCCGGTCAAGCTCCGCGTGGACGACGGCAAGGCGTCCGAGCGCCTCCACCAGATCCTCCGGCAGCGGGAAGCCCGGAAACAGCGCGGGGAAATAAACTTCATTCATATGTTCAAGCTTCCTGTCTGAAATTCACGTTATGTCTTTGTTCGCCTGCGCTTCGGCTGCGGCTCCTCTTCCCGCGTCAGATCTGCAAGCGTGTAGCTGCACAGATACGCGGCGATGACCTGATCAAGCCCCTGCCACAGCGGGAGCGTCCGGCAGTTGACCGCGTTTTCGCACTGCTGCCCGCGCTCCAGACACGTGACCGGGGCCAGCGTCCCCTCGGTCAGGGACAATACCTCAAACGCGGTATACTCCTTCGCCGGTTTGGACAGGCGGTAGCCGCCGCCCTTGCCGCGCACGGCGTCGAGCAGCCCCGCCTTGCTCAGCACGGCCAGAATGCTCTCCAGATATTTTTCGGAAATGCCCTGCCGCTTCGCGATCGTCTGCAGCGGGATATAGCCCTCGTCTATATGCTCGGCCAGATCGATCATCACGCGCAGTGCATAGCGGCCCCTGGTGGAAATCATCATGTTTGGTTCCTCGCTTTCTTTTAACCCACTATACTATAGGGTAAAAGGATTATCAAGCGGAAAGCCGCAATTTACAAGCAATTCTTTTTGTGCTACAATAACCAAAGCATCGGTTTGGAGAGAACGCGACATGACGAAGGATCTGACCCGGGGAACGCCCTGGAAGCTTATTTTACAGTTTGCGCTGCCGATCATGGCGGGAAACCTTTTGCAGCAGCTCTATAATACCGCCGACACCATCATTGTCGGCAATTTCAACGGCCAGCAGGCGCTTTCCGCCGTCGGGGCCTGCGCGTCGCTGACGGTTCTGTTCACGGCGCTTGCCATCGGCTTTTCCATCGGCGCAGGCGTGCTGATCTCGCAGTATTTCGGCGCTTCGCGCGAGCGGGAGCTGCGGCAGTATGCCGCGACGGCCATTGTGCTGATGCTGGCAATGGGGCTATTCATGTCGCTTGCCGGCGTTGTGAGCGCGAGATTCCTGCTGGAACGAGTGCTGGGCACGCCGGAGGCGCTGCTGCCGATGACGCTTCTGTATTTCCGCATCTACGCGGCGGGACTGGTGTTCCAGTTCGGGTACAACATCGCGGCGGCCCTTCTGCGGGCGCTGGGCGACAGCAAGGCGACGCTGTATTTTCTGCTCGTCTCGTCGATTTTGAACGTCGTGCTCGACCTTGCGTTTGTCGCGGGGCTTGGGCTGGGCGTGGCAGGCGCGGCCGTCGCTACCGTTATTTCGCAGATCGCCTCCTGCGTCATCGGCTTTGCGTATATGCACCGGAAATACGCCCTTTTGCGCTTCTCGCTCCGCGAGCTGCGGCTGGACGTGAAAACGGCGGGCCGCATTCTGCAGGTCGGCGCGCCAATGGCCATTCAGCAGTCCATCGTCTCCTGCGGCTTTCTGTTTTTGCAGCGGCTGGTCAATCTCTACGGCGAGAGCATGATCGCGTCCTATACCGTCGCCACCCGGATGGAGAACATTCTGATGATCCCGATTCTCGGCGTGCAGAACACCATGGCGACCTTCGCGGGCCAGAATATGGGCGCGCAGCGCCCCGACCGCGTCTCCAGGGGCCTTGGACAGGGCGTGCTGGTATCGCTTTCCATGACGCTTGTGCTCTGCCTGTGCCAGATCTTCGGCATTTCGCGCATCATCCGCGCGTTCCAGCTGGACGAGGCCGCTGCGGCCATCTGCCGCCTGCATCTGTTCAGCTCCGCCGTCGCGATGCCCATTTTCGCGGTCTATTTTCCCGCCAACGGGATGTGCCAGGGCGTGGGCGAGGGCTTCCACGCCACGTTCTTCGCGCTGCTGGCGCTGGGGCTGCGCGTGATCTTTGCCTATGCGCTGCACAACACGGCTCTGTTCGGCTATACCGCCGTCTGGTGGAGCCAGGCCATGGCGTGGACCGTGACGCTCCTTGTCTGCTATGCGCACGTGTTCCGCGGCAAATGGAAAACCAAATCTCTGATCTCCTGAGGAGGAACCGATATGCAGCACCGCTTTTTTGCGCTTATTTCCCGTATGCGCTACATTGGCCGCTGGGGCCTCATGCGCAATACGTTTGAGGAAAACATTCAGGAGCACAGCCATATGGTTGCTGTGCTGGCACACGGACTGGCTGTGATCCAGCGCGACATCCTCGGCCAGCCCGCCGACCCCGACCGCTGCGCGTCTGCAGCGCTGTTCCACGACGCGTCGGAGATCCTGACAGGCGACCTGCCCACGCCGATCAAGTATTATAACCCGGAGATCAAAAAGGCCTACAAGCAGATCGAGGCCGTCAGCTGTGAAAAGCTCCTAGCGCTCCTGCCGCCGGAGGTGCAGGAGAGCTACCGCCCGCTACTGTTCGAATCCGACCCGGACATCGCCCGCATCGTCAAGGCGGCAGACAAGCTTTCGGCGTATATCAAATGCGTCGAGGAGCTGAAGGCCGGCAACTCAGAATTTGCGGCGGCGGAGAAGCAGACGCGGCAGGCACTCGTCGAAATGCAGCTGCCGTGCCTTGATTACTTCATGGCGCATTTCCTGGACAGCTTCCGGCTCACCCTCGACGAGCTGGAGTGAATTTGACGGATCTGTCAATTTTCATGTTTTGCAGCGTCCAAAATCGCACAAAACTCACAGTTGTATTTTTGCGGCCGCGCCGCTATAATGTCCCCCAGTGAGTTTACGAAAGGAAGTGCGCGCCATGACGATCTTCAAAACGCCCGTCTGTCGATGTGCTTCCGTTTTTGTTTTTGCTGGGGAACCCGTTGTTCCGGCGTCGTATTTGTTTTTGCAGAAGGAATTGTGAAGCTGGTGTTTCCAGTTTTCACAATTCTTTTTTTATGCACGCATACAGCCCGGACCGCCCGCAAAAACGCCGAAAAGAAAGGAGAACACCATGGGAAAAAACAAAATTCCGGAAACCGGCATCTATGATGCCAGACAGCTCGGCAGAGGCAGAATGCTGCTGCTCGGCTTCCAGCATATGTTCGCTATGTTCGGCGCGACCATCCTCGTCCCCATCCTGACGGGCCTCGACGTTTCGAACACGCTCCTGTTTGCGGGCCTCGGCACGCTGCTGTTCCACCTCATCACCGGCGGCAAGGTCCCGGCCTTCCTCGGCTCGTCCTTCGCCTTCCTCGGCGGCTACGCGACCATCGCGCCGATGCTCGGCGAGCAGCAGAACATCCCCAACCTTGAGATGCTGCCCTATGCCTGCTTCGGCGTGGCCTGCGCAGGTCTTGTGTATGTCATTCTGGCCGGTCTGTTCAAGGTCTTCGGCGCGAAGAAGGTCATGCGCTTCTTCCCGCCCATCGTCACCGGCCCCATCATCATCGCCATCGGCCTGAACCTCTCCTCCTCCGCCATCAATAACTGCACCGGCAGCTGGTGGATCGCCATCGCCGCCATCCTCATCATCGTCGCCGCCAACATCTGGGGCAAGGGCATGATCAAGATCATCCCGATCCTCCTCGGCGTCATCGGCTCGTATCTGCTGGCCGTCATCTTCGACGCGGACGTCCGCGCAAATCTCGTCGCCAACGTCTCCGAAGCAAAGTGGTTTGCGCTGCCCATCAAGATGGAGCAGACCGTCTTCGGCCTGTTCGCCTCCGGCAATGTCGACGCACACAAGCTCCTGACCGCCGTCATCACCATCGTCCCGCTGTCCCTTGCCACCATGGTCGAGCACATCGGCGACGTGTCCGCGATCTCCTCCACCTGCAACCGCAACTACATTGAAAATCCCGGCCTGCACCGCACCCTGATGGGCGACGGTCTTGCGACCGCGCTGGCAGCCCTCTTCGGCGCGCCCGCCAACACGACCTACGGCGAAAACACCGGCGTTCTGGCCCTCAGCCGCATCTATGACCCGCGCGTCATCCGCATCGCGGCAGTTCTGGCCATGCTCTTCTCCTTCAGCCCGAAGTTCGCGGCCATCATCTCCTCCATGCCCGGCGGCACCATCGGCGGCGTCAGCCTCGTGCTCTACGGTATGATCTCCGCGGTCGGCGTGCGCAACGTCGTCGAGAACAAGGTCGATTTCACCAAGTCCCGCAACGTTCTGGTCGCGGCCCTCATCCTGGTTCTGTCCATCGGCATCAGCTACTCCTCGGCAGGCTCTCTCCAGCTCGGTGCAATCAGCCTCTCGGGTCTGGCCGTCGGCTCCATCGTCGGCATCGTCCTGAACGCCGTCATGCCCGGCAAGGACTATGTCTACGGCGAAGACAAGCAGGGCGACGAATCTGTCAACTTCATCGTTCAGTAAACGATCTGATCCATATAGAAATACAGCCGCAGTCCGGTGCAGTTCCGCCTTCTCCGCCTGCGATTTCCCCTGAAATTGGCTTACGCGCAGCCCGCCTTTGGGCTGCGCGTAAGTGTTACAGGGGAGAAAACAATGAAGAATTTGGAGGGGTGGGACGGCGATTGTCACGCGCGGGTCTGTCGGCTTATCCGCAGAGCTTTCCACGGCATCAGACGGCGCATCGCCGGATGGTCAAACCATACAAAAGAGAACCGGCCGGTTTGTTCCCCTTTTGTGCTTTTAGTATAGAGGAAGAATTTGAACAGGATTTCACGAACCGGTAAAGAAACTGTGAACAGTTTCCCGAAAGAATCGCGCCGTAAAAGAATACGCGCAGACAAGTGACCGGCCTGTCTGCGCGTTTCTTTTAAAATATGGAGAAAGGAGAAAAATGAAAAAGACGTTTGCTTCTTGCAAGTATAGAATATCAGGATGGTATTAAAAATCTTAGGGGGCAGTTTTTAAATATCTGTGAAATCCTATGATATTTTTTCGTTTTTCAGCGCACGGCCAGCACCAGCAGCACCGCTGCCGCCAGATACAGCCCCAGCGCTGCCGCGCAGACGAGCAGGACGATCCCGCCGATGAGCAGCGGCGCGCCGCCGCGCTTTTTCCGCAGCACGAGCAGCGCAATGCCGCCCGCAAGCGTCAGAACGAACAAAATCAGCGCCAGATCTGCACGCATACGCAAAGCCCTCCTTTCTCCGGGGATGGTTCAGAAGTAATCGCCCCAGCCGTCTTCGTCATCCGAATCGTCGCCCCAGCCGTCGCCGGGATCGGACCACGGATCGTAATCGTCGTAATATTCGTCGTCATAGTCCCAGCCCGCGTCGTTCGACTCCATGTATTCGCCGGTATCCTCGTCGATGTAGCCGTCGCTGCCGTAGCCGATGAACTCGTTCTCATAGCCGTTCCAGTACCAGATGTCGCCGTCCTCGTCGTACCAGTAATACGGCGTGCCGTAATCGCCGGTGTCGCCGGAATAGGCGGGCCGGGCCTTGGGCGCGGTGCTCCAGCCGGCGGTGTAGGACAGGGTTTCGAGCATCCTGTTGCAGATATCGAAATAATTGCGGATGCGGCCCTCAAGCGCGATGGTCGTCGCGACGAGGGCATAGCCCGTCGGCCCGTAATAGCGCACCTCCATGCAGCCGCGCACGGGCTGCGAGGGGTCGTCGGAGAAGACGGAGCCGTCGAGCCACATATAGCCGGTCAGGCTGTAATAGTCGCCGTTGTCCTTGAAATCCGAGCCGAAGGACTTGATAAGATAGCTGCCGTACATGCTCTTCATGAAGTCCTCAAGCATCTTCATCATATAGGTCTTCGCGGTCGCCGCGCCTTTTTCCATGTAGGGATCAAAGCCCTCGATGGGCTGGAAGGCAAGCGTGATGTTGGAATAATAATCATCCGTGCCGTCCTCCATGACCGCGTTGAAGCTCAGCGCATTGGACACGTTCGGGTGCTCGTGCGCTTCCATCTGGATGGGGTAATCGACCGTGACGTTCGGAAAGCCGCCGGGGAAGGCCGCTGTCTGGTTCAGCTCGTCCTCCGGCGTCGGCAGGAGCATGATATACTCCATGGGCGTGAGCGTGCTGCCGTCTGCGTCGCTTAACTCGCCGTAGGCGGTCTGGTACAGGGTGACAAGCTGCGTGTCGTCGTCCATGTAAAGCGTGATGCACCCGCCCTCGTCGACCACGTAGCCGGGCCCGACCTGTTCACCGTAGAGATTGATGGCGATCCATTCAAACTCCTCGTTGATGACGAAATAGAACGGCTCGTTTTCCAGCTTCCAGCAGCCGGTGTAGCCGCTCAGATCGCCGCCGCTCAGCTCCTCCTCGGTGTAGCCCGTCGGCGCATAGTCCAGTTCATAGTCCGCCGGGTCATAGTCGTGTGCGATCTCGATGGGCACGTCGCCTTCGGGCGGCAGGAAGATGATGTAGTCGCCGTCCTGAATCGCAAAATCCAGCTCATCGACGCTTGTGTCGTACAGAATGGTGTCCTCGCTGTTGTAGACAATGATATTATAGGTATCGGGAACCTCGGATTCCTTATACGTGCCAAGACCGGCGCTGAAGCTCTCGCCGTCTGCAAACGTGCCGTCTACAAATTCCGTGTCCCATTCGGTGCTGGTCGAGGGGGTGATGCTGATGGAGGAAATGTCATGCCCGCTGTGGTTGACCAGCGTAACGGATACCGACACTTCCTTCTCGCCGCAGCCGGTCAGCAGCAGCGCACACAGCGCAGCCGCCAGCGTCACAAGAAGCAGCTTCCTGATTTTTTTCATGATAGTCCTCCTGATCTGATTTGCGAAACGCGAAAAAAACTCCACGATAAACGGTCTGGTACCAGTTTACCGTGGAGCGGTTTGCTTGTATAGGCCCCTCAGGGGCTAATCTTTTCTGAAAGTATGTCCGCCAGCAGGTTCCGCTTGCCGCGTGCGCTGCCGTCAAGCCCCAGCTTGTCGAAGATGCGCTTGAGGTGATTTTTGACGGTCGCCTCCGACAGGTGCAGCTGCGCGGCGATCTCCGCGTTCGTCCGCCGCGCGGCGGCAAG
>ERZ791753.833-NODE-833-length-24061-cov-5.809339_pt1 | contig 24061 bp, 16 predicted proteins | sample MGYA00509951_ERZ791753 | MGnify/ENA primary metagenome ERZ791753 (study PRJEB30046, sample SAMN00792026) | human gut metagenome | study: EMG produced TPA metagenomics assembly of the A metagenome-wide association study of gut microbiota in type 2... | reverse complement strand
ATCCTTGCTACAAAGCACAATTTAATATATTTGAAATTTTGTCATGTACTTAACCTTTGTCTATATAGCCAAAACAAACTAAACCAATTTCTATTGACAGCAAAATACGTGTGCTGGCGAAAAAAGAAATAGTATTACCTTTTTCGCCAGTATCGTTTTTAGCAATCTTTTTCAGTCTTGATTTATCCTTAATAGTTTGAGGAAGAAATGAACTCTTTTATTTCTTCCTCGGTTGGAAGTTCTATCATGTACTTCTGTACAAAGATATTCGGGTCTAATCCGGCAGTGGCATATTTAACTAATGTATCTCCCTTTTCGGTGCAGAGCAAAATGCCGATAGGCGGATTATCATCCGACTGCATCACTTCTGCTTTAAAGTAGTTGAGGTACATATTTAACTGTGAAGCATATTCATGGCGGAACTTGTCTATCTTTAATTCCACAATAACATGGCATTTCAAAATACGGTGATAGAACACAAGGTCAGTAAAGAAATAATCTTCATCAATCAAGATACGTTTTTGCCGGGCTTCAAAGCAGAAGCCATGTCCCATTTCTAATAGGAAGCGTTGCAGATTGTCAAGAATGGATTGCTCCAAATCGTTTTCTGTCACTAATGCACGTTCATTCAAGCCTAAGAATTCCAAAGTAACAGGGGTATTGATTACATCTTTGGGCTGTAATAAGGTTGCTTGTTGTTGGACTAAAGCGGAGAGTGCTTCTTTGTTTTTGGATAGTCCGCTACGTTCGTAATATAAAGACGCTATTTGTCGCTCCAACTCCTTTACAGACCAGCAACCACGCATAGTTTCCATTTCATAGAAAGCACGTTTTACCGGGTTTTCAATTCCCGATATGGTATTTAAATGGGTGGAAGATAATCTGTTGAATAATCTATCAGCCGGAATCATCCATGTTTCGGTTTGTGGGTGTTCTGTTGATAGTTTCCAAACGCCATTTTCAGATTCGGCGGTCACCAACCGCCGAATTGGTTCGGTGAATTCGGCGGTCAACGACTGCCGAATTTGAATTTGTGATGCAATGTATTGTGAGATAGGCTCTTTCAATTGTGGATAAACAAGGTATAATCGCCTAAATTCACGAAATCTACGTTCATTTAGCCCTTTTGTTTTCAACCGTTGTTCCAGCTTCTTCAACAATTGTTCACCGTAGGCGGCACGGTCTTCTCCGTGTTGTTCAAATTCCACAATATAGCACCCCATAAGCCAGTTACGGGAAGTAAGGGCAAGGTTTACAGCGTGTGCGGCTTGTGCCTGCAACGTGTTCTGTATAGTGCTGATATGTTTTACTAATGCTTCAAAGTTCATAGTTACAAAGATAAGTCTTTTATGGTTAAAACTTTAGTTCGGGCAAGCTGTTTATTGCTTCCTCTTTTAATTTATCCACCGCACGGGTGTACTTCTCCGTATGCTTTAATCCGCTATGTCCTAAAAGGCTGGCTACGGTTTTGATATTTGCCCCATTGTTCAGAATATTCACGGCAAATGAATGTCGAGCAACGTGCACAATTTAAGCAAAAGCAACGGAAAGTGAAGATGAGAGAAATGAACTGCAAGTGGTTGAGAATGAGCAATATTTCATAATTCTGCCAAATGTCTGCAAAGCAAAGCCGAGCAGGATATTGAGTTATTTCAGTTACCAAACCGTTAGCGGTCAGTTACCGAAACCAACACTGCTAACGAGGTGAAAAACAAATAGTTTGTCACCAGTGTTTGTTGCACTGTTCTGCACAACTTTCAATGACGGAGAATGCTTACTGATTGATTATTTTTGCAAACTAAAAAAGTAAGCAGATGAAAGTTGAAAAATTCAAGGTGCTGCTCTACCTTAAAAAGAGCGGATTGGACAAGAACGGTAAGGCTCCCATCATGGGACGCATCACCCTCAACCGAACAATGGCACAGTTCGGTTGCAAGTTGTCATGTACGCCAAAGTTATGGAATCCACGTGAGAGCAGACTTGACGGCAAGAGCAAGGAGGCTGTGGAAGTGAACGCCAAGATTGACAAGCTGTTGCTGGCAATAAACTCAGCCTACGAGTCACTTGTGGAGCGCAAGACGGATTTTGACGCAAAGGCGATAAAGGATCTGTTTCAATGCAGTGCAGACACTCAGATGACCTTGTTGAAGCAGCTTGACGCCATCATTGCGGACATTGAGTCAAGAATCGGCATCGACTACAAGAAAGGCACGCTGCCAAACTACCAGTACACTCGCCTGACATTGGGATTGTTCGTCAAGAAGCGTTATGGAACTGACGATGTGGCATTCGGTGAGCTTGACGAGCAGTTTATCCGTGAGTACATGGACTTTTGCTTGGACGAGAGAGGTCTTGCACTTGATACAGTCCGCCACTATCTCGCCATCTTGAAGAAGACCTGCCGAATAGCTTTCAAGGCAGGACACTCCGAGCGTTATCATTTCATGCACTTCAAGCTACCTCAAAAGAAAGAGAATCCACCAAAGGCATTGACACGTGAGGACTTCCTGAAAATTCGTGACCTCGAAATACCGGAGCGAAGAAAATCGTTGGCTTTGACCCGTGACCTTTTTCTTTTCGCTTGCTATACAGGCACGGCTTATGCCGATACGGTTTCCATCACGGAAGAAAACCTCTTTCGTGATGAGGAGGGCAGCCTTTGGCTGAAATACCATAGAAAGAAGAACAAGATGCTTGCACGTGTGAAGTTACTGCCAGAGGCGCTTGCCATGTTGGAGAAATACAAAAACCCGACAAGACCTACTCTTTTACCGCCACAGGAATTTCGAGTGCTGAGAGGTAACATGAAAAGTCTCCGAGTACTATCTGGCATAAGTATGGATTTGGTCTATCATGTTGGACGGCACAGTTTCGCATCGCTCGTTACGCTCGAAGAAGGTGTTCCGATAGAGACTATCAGCAGAATGCTTGGTCACAACAACATTCAGACCACGCAAATCTATGCACGTGTCACCCCGAAAAAGCTATTTGAGGATATGGACAAGTTCATCGAAGCCAACAAGGACTTCAAGTTTGTCCTGTAATATTATCACAAAATAAGAAAGGAACATAACAATGAGAAGTACATACAAGCAGTTTTATTATATCAACCGTGGCAGAGTAAAGGCAGACGGAACCACATCTATATTTTGCCGTATCACGATTGACGGCAAAGTGTCAGCCATAGCAACAGGTCTTTACTGTGCTCCCGAAGAATGGGACACGAAAAAAGGTGAAGCCAAGAATGCAAGAGTGAACGGACTACTGCAAGCGTTCAGACAAAGAATTGACGAAGCCTACGAGCAGGCAACAAAGGAAAAGGGCATCGTTACCGCCGAGATTCTGAAGAATGTTATTGTTGATGCAAATACTATCCCGATGACATTGCTTGCCACTGGCGAGGAGGAGCGTGAACGCCTTAGGCTGCGCTCTATCCGTATTAACTCAACATCTTCTTATCGCCAATCTAAGACATCGCAGCTAAACTTGCGAGAGTTCATCGGGTTACGAGGAATGAATGACATTGCATTTGAAGATTTGACTGAGGAATTTGGCAAATCTTATAAGTTGTTCTTGATTGGCAAAGGGTATAGTGCATCCAATACGAACCATAATCTCTGTTGGCTGCAACGCTTGGTTTATATCGCTGTTGACAGAGGTCTGCTGAAATTCAATCCATTGGAAGATGTCGGATATGAAAAGAAAGGCTCACCAAAGCGTAGACATATATCCAGAAATGACTTGCTGCTCATTATGGAGACTCCTATGGAGGATAAGGCTTTGGAGTTGGCACGCAGAATGTTTGTTTTCTCCAGCCTTACAGGTTTGGCTTATGTCGATTTGCGTAACCTGTATCCACACCATATCGGAATGACGGCAGACGGTAGAAAATACATCCGTGAGAAAAGAGCAAAGACCAACAACGAAGCGTTCATTCCCTTGCATCCGATAGCTGAACAAATAATGTCGCTATACAATACAGCGGATGATAGCAAACCTGTTTTCCCTCTTTCTTCACGTGATTCCATGTGGTTTGAATTTCATTCACTCGGTGTGGCTTTGGGTATAAATGAGAACCTTACCGCACACGTTGCAAGACATACATTCGGAGTAAACATGGTTACTTCGGGCATATCAATGGAAAGCATCGCCAAGATGATGGGGCATTCCAACCTGCGAAGCACCCAGGTCTATGCCGTCATCACCGATGACAAGATATCCAAGGACATGGACAAGCTGATGCAGCGCAGAGAAACAAAAGAAACTGACCAGAATAAAAATAAGGAGGACGAAAAATGAACAGAGGAGTTATAACTATCAGCGAGAGCGGAACGGTATCCATGCCGACCGATACTGTATGGATGACCATGCAGGAGATTGCCGACATGTATAATGTATTCGGCTGCTATGTGCGCAAGGCTGTCAAGGCTGTATTCAAGGATGGCATTCTGAAAGAGCAGGGTGTACGCCGTCATGTCAGGAAGAACGACCGCATCAGCTATGATGTGTATAGCCTTGAACTCGTCATTGCGGTAGCCTTCCGTATTGACAGCATTGAGAGCAGAGCCTTTCGGGAGTTCATCATGCAGTCCGTCATCGGCAGACAGACAAGCCGCACTAAACTGGTCTGTATCTTTACAGAGAACGCAATGGCATAGACCTGCCATAAAGCAACGTTCCTTGGAGGCTTTGCGCCTCCAGCCACTTGGGCGAACCACCGCAGTGTGTTTTAGCATGGTATTAGATTTATACAGGTAACACAAATGATACCCGGCAAACACGACCAACTCGGTATAGCCAATAAAACGAGGCGACAACCTATAACAGCCACGCTCGGTAAGTTATACGTTGTCGCCTTGTTCATTTCACCCCACTCATCAAGGACATGTATTTCTCCTACAAGCCCTTCATTTTGTACGCCTCACGATAGTTAGCCATCAGAATCTTCTGAATGTCGGACTCGCGGTAGAGAATCTTTCCGCCAAGCTGGATATACGGGATGACACCGTTGTTTCGGTAGTCCTGCAGGGTTCTTCGGCTCAGTTGCAGTCTGGCACAAAGCTCCTTGTCCGTCATGAAGCGCTCACCGTCAAGCATGGGGCGGTAGTTCATCACGGCACGTTCAAAATTGTCAACCATTCGGTTGAGGTGGTTCACGATGTGGTTCATCCACTCGCTGTTTCTTGTCATTACTTCATTGCTCATAGTTGTCTCGTTTTATTGTTGATACTTACGTTACTCGTTTTACTTGCTGCATTGGATAAAGTGGCTGTTGTATATTGACAGCCTAACCTGTGCGCTTGCGAAAGCGCATGTCCTTTTTCCTGTCCTCCACTACTGCTACGATAGCCATCACGTCCTCCGGCTTGTAGTAGGTCTTGTGGCTGATTTGCGTATAAGCCAAAGTTCCGTTGTCCCGAAGCGTCTGCACTGTCCGTGGGCAGATGTTGAGCGTCTGACACACGTCCTGCGTGTCGAGCCACTTGTTCATGGTCTTGTCCTCACTGCGCTCACGGATTCTGTCCATGCGCTTCACGAAGTTCTCCAACTGGGCATCAAGATAGTTGAATGCCTCTTCCTCGAATACGATGAATCCCATACTTTTCTTTTTTCTAAGTTAATACTATGTTATATGTCGCAAAGCTCCACGCATATGCTGTGCTCCACGTTTGTGAGTGCAAAGATAAGGCACGGCAATCTAAAAACAAGCGTTTTCAATTTCTGTGGCAGTATGTTGCCGGGGTTTGCCGACTTCAACGCCAAAAACAACAAGAAAAACTTGCACGACTGCAACGAATACATGAACAATGATGAGTTGGGAAATACGTTGAAGTTCTCACAACTATCTCGGTATGCAAATAAGCAAGCCACAACTAAATTGCCACGTTACACCCAATCAGTTGCATGGCTGCACTCAGTACACTTACTTTGCACCCGACAATCGGTCAATGGTGCAAACCGTGACCACTATACTAACAAATAAAACAGCATAAGCTATGGCAAGAACAAAAGATGTAGTCTTGACTCCTGGGCAAAAGGAGCTGATGGAAAAAGAGTATTTGGATTTTATTAACCCATCTACGTATGGCAACAAAGCCAATCCAAGTAGTTGTAATTCTCTCCATGATGATGTAGAGAACCCAGAGTTGAGAGCAATTGTAGAGAAAGTTGCTGCAACAACTCCCTATAGAGAGGAAACATCAACGAACGAGGCTCAATCGCCACCGAATCCGCAGAAGCGCATCAGTGGCAAGCAGCGCAAGGCGACATTGGAGGAGTATCAGCAGACCTTCCTCCAAGTTCCAAGGATTGACGACCGCAAGCCAGTCTTCGTCAGTTCCGATGTACGAGACCGTCTTGATCGTGTCGTCCGCATCCTCGGAGGGAGACGCATGAGCGTATCGGGCATCATCGAGAACATCGTGCGCCACCACCTAAGCCTTTATGAAGAGGACTTCGAGGCTTGGCGCAAATTGTGAGAATTAAGGTCTGCGACCTTGGGCGTGGATAGCTGAAAGGCAGTAGTTCCAACTAACGTGTTCTGAGAGGGAGCGAGGTTATGTTTTGGGAACCCCAAAACGCCTCGCTCCACCATGAGGGCGGAAAAATTTTGCTCCCGACGGTCGCAGAAAGTAAGTGTACCAACTGTAAACAGTATATCGAATGACAAGCATACATGAACAGGACAAGAAAAAGGGCGGAAGACCGCCCACGGGCAGGGTTCGCAAGCTGTCGAAGTCTGTCACGGTGAAGTTCTCGAAGCCAAGCTACGAGGCATTGAGACTGAGGGCGAGAAAAGCCAACCGCAAGTTGGCGGAGTACATCCGTGAGTCCGCCTTGAACGGTGAGGTGGTCAGCGGACACAACGCTGAGACGATAGCCATCGCCAAGAATCTCATTGGCATGGCGAACAACCTCAACCAACTTACCAAGCTGTCGCATCAGAGAGGTTTCCATGAAACTCATGTGTATGTGGTGGACTTGTTGAGAAGATTGAAAGCAATCCTTGGCGAATATCGCCAAGCAAGTTATAAACCGAAGCCAAGCAGTATGGGCAGAAAGGAGGATACCACATGATAGGCAAGCTAAAGAAGGGCAGCTCATTTGGTGGTTGCATCCGCTATGTTACAGGCAAGGACGAGGCGAAAATCATCGTCTCGGATGGTGTGTTACTCGGCACGAATGCCGAGATAACGCAAAGTTTCGAGCTACAGAGGCAGCTAAATCCAAGGATTAAGAAGCCTGTGGGACACATTGCACTCAGTTTCAAGCCCGAGGACAAGCCACGTTTGACGGATGAGTTTATGACTAAGATTGCCCTTGAATATATGCAGATGATGGGCATCACCGATACTCAATTCATCATCGTAAGGCATCACAACACGGACAATCCACATTGCCATATTGTGTACAACCGCATCAATAACGATGGCAAGCTCATATCAGACAGGAATGATTACAGGCGTAATGAGCAAGTTACCAAGGTCCTAAAATCCAAATATGGGCTGACCTACGGAACGGACAAGAGCAATACTAATACTCGCAAGTTACGCAATGCTGAGCGTGCCAAATACGAAATACACAATGCTATCAAGGATGCCTTGAAAGTCGCTGATAATTGGCAAAAGTTCAAGAATGAACTTGCAAAGCGAGGTGTTCTCTTGGAGTTAGTCTATAAGGACAAGGAGCGAACCAAGGTGCAAGGCATCCGATTCTGCAAGGACGGATATAGTTTCAAGGGTACGCAAATTAGCCGAGGCTATAGCTTTGGCAAGCTGAATGCAAGGTTTGAGGGAATGGAGAACCATGTATCACCAAAATCCAGCTCTACTCTGCAATACGAGCAAGGCTATCACAAGAGCAACCATGAGCCATCTATGTCGGATAGCAGCCAAGATCCTTGGGACGGCATTTCTTCCATTGGACTTTTTGCTTCTGCCAACGCTCAGACCTTCGAGTCTTTCCCAGAGGACGAATCATCCAAGAAGAAAAAGAAGAAACGCAGAAGAGGCTTTAGCCTTTGATGCAAGTTACAAACCATTCAAACAACAAAAGTAATATACAATGAAAGAAGAACTATTGGAAGCCATCTACGGCACAGTTGAGAGATTGGAGCAGAAAGTCGATGAACTTTCTGCCTCACCAAAGAATACAGAGGCGGAAAGCACTCCAGTCTCTGTAAGTGTTAATATAAGCAAGCTTGAAAAAGCAATCCTTGCTATGGCTGTAAAAGAAGGGGAGTCTATTGACAAATTGGCAAGATTAAGAGAAGCTATCTGCATCTTTACCGACCTTACCAAGAAAGAAGCAAGTAACGGAGAACAGCGAAGCAAACTCTTGTTTGATGCAATTAATCAGGTGAAACAAGAGCTGAATGCCACATCAAAAAATGTGCAGGAAAAACTTCACGCAATGGGTAATACACCTCAAAAAAAGATTGTCACCCATCGTTTCGAGCCAACTTCAAAGTATGTTCTTCTTTTCATTGGTGGCTTGGCTCTATCCCTTGTAATTTCCATTTGGGGCAATTTTACCCAATGGCGAGAGTACCAGGATTGGGAAGAGGCAGACTTGAAATATCGTGCTTTGAAGATGGTGCTTCCATCTGACGACCCCAATGTTCGATACATCGAAAAGAACTTCTCTGTATGCCCTAATAAAGAAGTTATTGAGAATGTGAGAACTCATGTAAATACTTACGAGGACTCAATTCGCTACCATAACGAAATGATACAGATGGCAGCAATTAAAGATAGTATTGCTAATAGCCTATTTAAAGAGGCGAATGAAATTAAAAAGAAAATTAATCAGAAATAATAGACAACGACCATCGGCAATAATCTGCTCTCTGCTGGGTATGCTACTTTGATGGAGACGTATCTCGAATGGTACCCAAAATAGGAACCGCCGTATGCCGAACGGCACGTACGGTGGTGTGAGAGGTCGGTAAACACAAAAATAGGAGATAAACACCTATGATTAGTGTTTACCTCCTACTCGATTCAGATATATCCTCTTGTCATCAATTTGTATGTCAAGATTCCAATAATCTCAACACTTATAATAACAAAATTAAGCCCCAAAGAAATAAAAATCTTTTTACGGGTAACCCTAACATTCAATAGTATTCTTTTTATAATTACATAAAGCAACATTATTAAAGACATTAAGAATGAAGTTATAACAAACGAAATACATCCTCTAATGAAAATGATACGAGAAGGATCGCTATGATATATTTCCATAACATCGTCTTTACTTCCTAATGAAAAATAAGATAGAAAGATTATTATAGGAAATTCAATCAAAGCAAATACTATAGTCGTTATCCAACTATTATTTTTTAGTGCCGTTTTCATTAAATACCTGAAATCCGTTTATTTTATAAAAATTAGTACCAGGTGATGCCGCTTGCAGGATGGTTTACTTCCGTGCGGCGGTCACCCATGTCGTAAGTGGATGTGGTAACATTGCCCTCCGTGTCTGTAACCCTTACAAGTCGCTGGATGCCATCGTACTCGAAGGTGGTGGTAATCTCACCGTCTGGGCCGCTGTGCTGGATGGTGAGCATTGTACAGAATGATTTAGTATCATCACTTATGAGAACACTTTGTTTTACATCTTTTTTTTGCTATGCTTTTTTAAAAATCTATACATAATTGTAGATATAACAATAAACAATACTAATATAAAATACGATAATACCCATGTGAAAATAGAAAAAATAGTGTCATTGACCCTTATCTCTATTCCATTATTGTAATATAGAAGGTCATATGGTACGGTTTGGGTTGCAAAAAAATTAATCAAATAAGATTCTGATGAGTTTAGGTTTATAAAATATACTATAAATGCGCATAAGCAAATTAACGGTATCTTACAAATCCAATCTCTTTGAACTCCCAATAAATATACAGTTATCAATGCTAAAATAGATATTGGAGACAATATTATCCAAGCATAAAGTAATACGATTGGAAACCAATTTATTATGTCATGAACACTGCATGATATAATTCCTAATATTGATGTCATAAGAGCACATATTAAATATGCTCTTATGACCATTTTAAAACTCAATTCTCTCATTTAATATTTGTTAAGGATGATTGTGTTCATCATTTCATTACGGAGTTGGTCGAGTTCCCTCTGACTCTGAACAGCTTTTGACTGTTCCTCTACTGTCCACGGTTTAATATCACCAAATCCCCAAACAAGACCTGATATTTGCTTCCTCAAATCCTTTATCCTACTTAAAGTAACCCCCGCTTTATAAAGCAACGTACTTGAACTTGAATTACAATTACCTTGTGTTTGTTCGAATGGCTCTAAACAGTATGTAATATTGGGATTATTTCCAAAGCTATTACCTGTTTTAATAACCATCTCATCAAATTGCTCAACAGTCATGCCTGAAGGCGGTGTGATAACAATTCGATTTTTTACAAAATTACTCGGAGCCTCGCCCTTCATTGTTTTTTCTTCATCCATATAAGAGACTTTTACCAATTGTCCGCCAAAAGGATTATCTGTTTTTGAACCAAAAGAAAATTTAACTGAAGGCTTTCCATTACGTTTTACAACAATGAAAGTATGAGTTGCCATGGATAATGCAGATTGGATTTTTTTATTATCCATTGGAAGACGTGTCGCATAAAGAATAGTTGAATCGCCTCTTTCATCATAGTGGCATATAGGGTTGTCAAGAGTAAAACAATAAGGAGATGTCTTATATTTTTCTGCAAATCTATCCACACTCATCCAAAGACTCAATCTTGACTCATAGTACCTCGCACCGTAGTAGTACATACCCGTCTCCTCATCAAATTCCTTTGCGTTGAAGAGATAGGGCGTGTTCCAGATGTTGTTGCGTTCCTCTATGAAAACCTCTCCGAAAGGCACATACTCAATATGCTGCACCACCTCGCCGTCAAGGTTGGTGATGTAACTACTGCTACCCAAATGGTCTGGGTGGTAGTAGAATTGCATCTTCTCGTAATCGTCGTTCTCCTTAAAGTTACCATTGACAGCCTTAGCCTTGGCAATGTTTGCGGCCATAGCACGTGCCTGAGCAGCCTCCAAGCTGCCGTCATTGCAGCAGAAGCCCTTGCCATCGACATAGTCGTTGTTGTCCTCGCCATTGTACGGCACTGCAAAGGTTGCATAATTATCCTTGATAACCTGCAACTGCTGAGTATATTTAACCTTATAATCAACAGACAAGCCGTCAGTCTCACTACCTGCATACTGAATGCGGCGTGGGTCAGAACCATAAGAGTCGAAGTCACCAATCTTGCTGACTACTCGCTGACTGCCAATATAGATGTGCTTGGTGTAACGACCGCCTTGGTTGGCAACGAGGTAAGGAGATACATACAATGAGAACTTGGCTGTGTTTGTGCGACCACCAGCAAACTCTGAGTTCACATAAACCTGGTCACTCTCGCCTGATGTCTTCACAGTACGCTCACCGTCTGCATCATACCAGTAGTTAGTCACGAAGCCATTGTCATCAGAAGCAAGGAGACGGTTCTCCTCATCCCATTTGAGTTTGCGCTCTGCGGCTTTCTTGTCAGCAATACCGTCCTTCTTCGTGCGGCTTGTATTGACATAGACAAGATTACCATTGGCATCATACTCATAGGCATGGCTGTTGTTCACATTCTCGCTTTCTGAAGGTGTCTCCTCCGTGCGGTAGTTCACATCCTTCACATTGGCGAGTTGGAACTTCTTGCCTGTCTCTGTTCCGTAGGTGTATGACAAATCATAACCTGCATTCAATGTACCGTTGAACTGCACATTGTTCTGTGTAAGGATTTGACGCTTCGAAGTAATACGGTGCATATTGTCGTAACCCATTGCAAGGGTATAACTTGCGGTCTTGTTGTCCGCACCAGTATAAGTACCAGTTGCACTGACAAGGCGATAAAGAGCATCGTATGTATAGGTATGCGCCATCTGTCCGCCAGCCTTGCCACTCTGTGGAACTGACGCACCATTAACCACGCTGAGCACATTGCTCACCGCATCGTATGTATAAGCGTTATCCATAATGGTGTTGCCACCACTATTCACAGTGAGGTTCTGCAATCTACGACGCTGTGGGTCGTAGGTGTAGAATGTCTCAGCACCGTTGCAATACTTCAAGTATGTGCGCTGCTCGAACTTGTCATAGCCTATCTTGCTCACATAGTCGTAGCCGTATGACTTGTAGCCATGAACCTTCTCAAGCTGACCGCCGAGGTTATAAGAATAGGTAATCTTTTCCTCGTCTGGATAAATCATCTCCAACAGGCGGTTGTGGCTGTCATAAGTCCATTGCGTCACATAAGTTGCAATCGCCTGGTTAGGCACAATCAGCGTGCGGCGGGTCTTGGTGACTTCGCCCATCTTGCCATAGAAGTATTCAATGGCACCTGTTCCGTCCTCGCGTAGCATCAACCTACCGATACGGTTCTGAGAGGCATTGCGACCACCATAGTAATACTTCACGTTGTTCTCCGGATGGTCTGGGTAGTTGATACCCGTCAGACGCTGATAGTCATAATCGTAGGTGATGAACTTGCCTTCCTTTGCAAGGTTGGCAGTCTGCTTGGTCAGCACATTGCCGAGCGCATCGTATGTGAAGCTTGTAATGCCGCTTGCAGGATGGTTCACCTCAGTACGTCGGTCACCCATGTCGTAAGTAGAGGTCGTTACATTTCCCTCCGTGTCGGTGACACGAACAAGGCGCTGTATGCCGTCATACTCAAACGAGGTGGTAATCTCACCGTCAGGACCACTCTTCTGGATGGTCTTCAAGGTCTTGCCACTGCCATTGGTATGGGTAGCCTGAACATTATGGAGTGCGTCTGTTACGGTTGTAACAAGTGCATGACTGCCGTTGTCAACAGTATAGGCCGTAGTTGTCGTAGAGTTGTCCGGCAATGTCACTGAGGTAGCACGGTCGAGCACGTCATAAACAGTAACCGTTGGAGATACATTGTCAAATGACTTGTTGAACGTTGATTTCGATCCAGTTCCTTCCGTTGTAGGATAGAAAGACTTTGCCACACGTCCGAAAGCATCATACATGTTTCTTCCGCTGACTATCATCACATTCTCGTCCTTGGCAGAGTTTCCCTTGGATGCACTTGTCACAACACCGTCCTTCTTCACCTGCACGGCTCTTCCGAAGCCGTCAACGAAAGTAACGGTCTCCAAGTCATCGTTAGGATGCTGGATGTCGTAGTGCTTGGTCACGGCGTATGCAGGAGCGGTAATGCCACTCTCACCAAAGGTAGCCAAAGGCTGATATTCAAAGGCGATGGCATAAGGCACGCCCGTAGCCAATTCATTTGGACCACGCACGCCAGTAATGCGACCGAGGTCATCTACATCAGTCTCATAATAGAAGTTGTTGAGGTCACGATGCTCCTTGGCGATACCATAACGATAGTCGAAGTTGCCTTGCTCGCTACGGTAGCCCCACGCATCGTCAATACGCTCCACATACATGTTCATTTCCGGCTCATAGCGGTACTTGTACCACATGCGCTGTCCCTTGCCGTTGGCAGGGAGGGTCTTCTGGATGATGTTGCCGTAAGAGTCGTACTTGTAATCAGTAACTGCCGCACCGTCATTCAACTGCTGCGTAATCTGGGTGATGTGGTTGGCATAGTTGGTGTTGTACTTTGCCGTCACATGGTGGTAAATCGAGCCGTCACCGCCAGTCACCGTAACATCTATTGGAAGTCCGAAGATATGCTTCGCTGCATTGTCCGTGTATTTAATGGCGGTTGCATAGTCAAACTTTCCGTTTCCGTCCTCGCCAAGACTGCCCTTGTCGCTGTACTTGTAGGACTTCAACTCACCATGATAGCCATTAAGATAATACTCGTTCCAAGCCTCGGATGTAATGACACCGTTTGCCGCTCCCTCATACTGCAAGTTTGCCGTATAGCGGAGAGGTACGAATGCAGATGCACGGTCACTCCAAAGGTTCACGTCACGCTTTGCGAACGCGTACTTGTCACCGTCGGCAGTCAGATAGTAGCTGTCGTAACGGTTCTTTGTCTCGGTGTACTTGTTGCCGTTGGCATCCTCTACGGATGTGGCGGTAACATTGCCCTGCGTGTAGTAGTTGGCAACATCGTAGTTCTCAACAGCCTGTCTGTAAACAGAATTGCCTTTCTCCGTGTCAAGGTTCTTGGTGATAACCTCACCGAAACCGAGGAACTCACGTTCATGGCGGTCACGCTTGCCGTCCTTGTACTCAAAGGCGGTAGTCATTACAGGTCCATCGTCATGGATACCATCATCAACGGTAAGGGCAGACATTACCCACTTGCCACCAGGAAGTCCGTAGGTAGGAGTGGTATGCGCATAGTCGAGTGTGAAAGTGCCGCCCAAGGAGTTGGTGACAGACTTCAACATGTTTGTCCTGCCAATGGCAGAGCGTGTAACCTTCAACTCGCTTTCCTTCTCAGACTCAACGATGTCAAGATAACCGTCACCATCAACATCCTGCAAAGAGTAGGTAGGACGATTGATACTGTGCGAGGTTGATGCACCAGGGTTGGTTGAAATCTTTACAGTCAATAAATTGAATGTTACTGTGAAAGCTGCATTTACAGATTCTGCTGTTGATGCTGATTCACTAAGCGCATTCGCTCCCTTCCAACTGATAGGCTCATCAAAGCCATTGCCTGTATTGAGGGCAACAGTGATTCCGTCACCATTCTTCCATACCTTGTCAGGGAGACCATCAGAGTTGATGTCGATAAGATTGTACTCCTCTTCGCTTTCGGAAGTTACGATGCCAAAGCCAGCTGCGAAGCTACCAGAAGCTTTAGTTATATTCGTTTTCTTATTTTTTGCAAAAATGGCTTCCGAACTACTACCGCCTGCACCAATATTATAAGAAAGACTCTTACCGCCTTGAACACGGTCAAGTTCCCAATCTATAGGCTCTGTGAAAGCATAGCCAAGGTTCAATCTTACCTTCTTATCGGAAAGAATTTTGTCAGGAAGTCCATCGCCATTAATATCAATGAACGATTCTACAGCTTCATCCGTATTCTTTGGCGCACTGCCAGAAATGGAGAATTGGGCCAACCAAGCAGTCTGTTGGTTCAGTATTGATGCCTTTCCTCCTGAGATTAAATAGGTAATATCAGAAGCAGAAGCTACTGGATTGCCGCCATATCCCCACGCCTCAGAAGCATTGTCAGAGTTGTTTGAGCCGATGCCCTTGTATATTTCTCCACTTAGTCCACCCTGCGAATTGGTGTATTGGATAGTACCACCAGCAATGATGTCAGGGAATCCGTCACCGTTCATATCCATCATGGCAACTTCCGTCTTGGAACTGCCATTTGCATTGTTATGGGTAATGCCAAGCGCACCGCCTTGCACTACCGTGCTCTTGCTGGACATCACTTGGCTTACTGCCGCAGCACCAGTACCTTGCAAATACTCACCTGCAAGTCCTGCTACCTCGGTATCGTTCTCCAACGGATTGGAGAGAAGAACATCCTGCTCGGTCAGTCGGGCTGTACTTGCCTCGGTTGCAGTAAGATAGATGTCCTGTCGCTGACCGACCCACTTGTCCATAGAAGTCTGGTCTGTACCCAATGGAGTGAATGCCATTGTGAGAGGATCAACCTTGTCGTTCTCGTTCTCAGGCAATTTCAGCAATGACTCGTCAATAGGCTTTGCATATCTGCCCTCTGCCGAGTTATAAACAAAACCTCCCCAGCCACGGTAAAGCATACCGAAGCCAAGATTGTCATTCTCTGCATAGAATCCAGCAAGCACATTCTCTGTTACGAGACCTGCCGCATCTTTCAGAATGGAAACAGAGGCTGAAGTAACAGTTTCATTAGAGATTGCTGCCGGATAGCTGTATTCAAACCAGATGTTCTTTCCTGCGGTCATTGCAAATCGCAGAGTATCGGCTTTCAAGATGCCATTCTCGATATTGAAAGACTTCTTGCCAACAAGTGCATCCTCTGTCTTGGCGGTCAAAGTAATCTGGCCATTGATGGAATTGTCAGAAAGGGTAAGTACTGGTGACACAACCAAAACGGTATCAGTCGCAGTGGTCAAGTATGGCTTGCCCTCTGCCAAGGCATTTGCAAATATCTTATAGTGTGCAGGAACGGCTACCGTCTGTTCTATGTTGGCAGAGTCCTTATAAGTCACAGACGCTTGCCAACCGATATTCTTCCAATCAACATTTGAGGTAGATGAAATCTCAAAGCTGAAGTTGGTCAGCTTTTCTGTATTCTCCAGACTGATGTTGAGAGAATCGCCACCAAAAGCCTCATTAGCCTTCAATGTACGAGCAAAGACAGTCTTCTCGATATAGTTCGGGTTGTCGTTTCCGTCACTGTCTTTCTTTTCATTGCTGCCGATGATGCAGAGAACAACATCGTCGGTTGTTACAGGCTTGTGGAAGGCACTGCGAACTTCCACGCTTGAACCATTCTCCACATTGGCAGAGGTGTTCACATCATAGATGGCACCATCCTCAGGCTTGTACTCTGTTGAAGAAAGCCCGTTAGGCAAAATATTTGACTCGCCAGCGTATGTAATGGTAGGCGACCAGCTCACCTTGTCAAAAGAACCGTTGCTTGTTTCCTCAGAGCCAGACTGGACACGGAAATAGATTCTGTCACCACGCTTGACGGCAACAGATGATACGGCTGCGCTGTATGGACTGTTGTCACCCTTGGCTATCGTCTTGTTCCAAAGTTCATTGCCTCCCTTTTGGATGGCAATTCTTACGCCGTCTGCCTTCTGATACTCGTCAGCATCATAGTCATCTGTTGGTGCAATGAGGCTTACTTGACCAGTTACGCTGACAGTTCCGTCCTTAGGAGCCTGCCATACACGCACAATATCCTCCATCGGTGAGTTCTTGATGGCTTCCGCCTGCTCATCCTTACTGACCTCCATGACAGAAGTGTCAACCTTGCCACCATAGATGATTGGGCTTGGCGTGTCGGCACTGCTCAATGTAAACGTAGGCACGGCATTGCCAGACTGATCAAACTCCAAATGGTTGAAATATACCTTGCCATTGGAAACGAGGTCAACAAGTCCGTCACCGTTGATGTCGCTGAAATACTGAGTGGTCTTTGTCTTAGTGGTTGACTTGTCCGTTCCGACAACGGCAGTCAGAACATTCCAACCGACAACGGCTTTCGCACCGAAAGAGTTCGTAGAACTTTTGGTTGTCGAGAAGTTACTGATGCCCTTTACCTTGACAGGCTCACCATATACTACTTCTCCGTTGTCAGTCTTGACCTGTGGACGATAATATACGGAACCACCAGACTTGTATACCTTGTCAGGAAGTCCGTCACCGTTCAAGTCAACGAATGCGGAAAGTCCCTTGCTGGTATCGCTGGAGTAGCTGTAAGAACCTCCTATTGTATTGCTTTTCCATTTGCTTCCGTCCCAAGGTCCCACACCTGCATAGAACGAACCGCTTACAGAAGAACTTGTCGTTCCGCCAAGTGCAGTTGGCTTGTCGCTGAAACGCTTGCTGACAGTCTTCAATGGATTGACGAAACCTGCGTCAAGTCCGTCATCGTGCGTGTTCCATTTCTCGGAATCGTCCTTGAACGGAACATATCCCTTTTCTGCCTGCACATCATCATAATAGTCGAAGTTCTGGTATGCCACTTCCTTGCCGTTGTTGTCATACTGTCTGACACCAGTGAGCATTTCCTTGTGGAAAGCCCCCTCCTTATAGTCGAAGGCATAGCTGCGCAGGGTCTCGCCCTGGAAATTCACGGTCACTTTTTCCAACAGCTTGTTGGAGGAGGCGAGGAATCCATAGCGGGCATTGTTGGTCTTTACCTGCTTTACCTTGTTGCCATCAAAGAGTACAACGGTGTGCGGTTCCTGTCCTGCATTACCTGCGTGAACCTCCTTCAGATATGCCGCCTTGGCCTTCAAGCCGCCACGCACATCCTCATCCACGATGTCATACACATATTCTATATAGTCACCGTGGAGTTCCTCGACACGTTTCAGCTTCCATTCGGCAATCACCTCACGGGTATTGCCCGAAACATCGGTGACATTGCCCTTTACAACAGCTCCGTCACCACCATAGATGTACTTGACACCCTGCTTGTCTGTAACCTCCCAATAATAGTTGGCAGGACTGTCACCCTTGCGGATGATACGGCTGAAATCACCGCCTTGGCGGGTGTAGAACTGGCGGTCAGCCTTTCTGTCCATCTTCTCGCCACGGTGTGCGACTCCCATCTGTCCGTTGTCGTCCATAGTGGAGAGCATTGAACCGGACAAAAGATAAGTCTCCGTCTCTTTTGACTGGTCATAACGAGGCACGCCCCACCGGGTGTCAAGCGTTATGCTTGGCACGCTGACGTTCCAACCCTCGCCAAGCCAACCGCTACCGCCCTCGCTGCTGTACTGCAAGCCAAGGCTTGGCTGCATACCGTTTCGTGCTGGCGGCATCTCGAACGGATACTGCAGGTTGGCAGAGCCACGGTTGTTTGCGCTTGGAGGCGCAATGACATTTATCTTCGCCGTCGGGTCTGCCGCCTTGATGTCGTTCATCATCGTCGGGGCAAAGCCTTCGGTCTGCGGTGACTCCGGGGCCTGTATCACGCCGTTGATCATGTCGGTGAAGTGGGTGGTCTTTGAAACGACACACTCTTCCTTCTTGTCCACACGCACACGCTCCAACGCAACCCAGTGCTTCTCGGCCGGGTCGTAGTAATAGGTACGGATGTCGTCCTCGGTATAGCCGCTTGGTATTCTCGTGCGGTCATACTTTATCTTGACAGTCGCACCCTCGCCTGTGAAGTGTGTTCCGTGAGGGAGAAAACGGTAGCCATGTCCTCCTGCCGTGACATTGGTCATGGCAAAGTCAAGCTCAGGAACATTCTCCTCTCCGATAGAGTTCACGGAAAGGCTTCTGTTCCGAATGAGGTCTTTCTGAAGAACGACCAGTTTGCTACCTCCTACGGAGATACTGTCAGAGACACCCTTCTTGAAGAGTTTTCTCACGGCTGTCCCGTCCTTTGCCGAAAGGGACAGTGTGGCGGCAAGCAGTAAAACCAATGCCAACGCCACCTTCTGTATATAATTCTTCATGCGTATCTTCCTTTAAGTTACTTTACTGAGATTTTCCTTGTATGCTCCCCATTCTCGGAGATTGCCTTCACGACATACACACCCGATGCGGGAACCTTGAAGTCGGCTTGCTTGACGCTTTCGCCTGTCATTTGGCGTGACACTACCAGTTTGCCTGATACGTCAAACACCATCAATGTGGCTGCAGCAGGCTTGTCCTGTGTGAGTTTAGCCTCGTAGATGCCTGTCGTAGAACCGTTGCCTTTGACAGTGAAATTCTCGTCTTCTCCAGAAATGAAGGAGTTGTCTGCCTGTCTGTCCGAGCTGCCCACATGGTTCTCCCTTGCCTGTGTTCCGTTAGGCATACTTGCATCACACTCGCTGCCGACATAGACGGTCATCGTTGTCGTACACTTCTTGGGTGTTTCTATCTGCACGTTGCCCCTTGTGGTGAATGAGGTTACAGGCGTACCGTTTACGGTAAGATCTGTGATATGTGTCTCGCCCTTTCCGTACTTGATGCAGAACCGCCATGCACGAAGTGACCAGACATATTCATGATGCACGGTCTGTCCGTTCAACTTGTATGTGACCTGCATATTGCGGACTGTAACACTGAGCACATCGCCAGGCTTGATGGTGACATATTTGGTTAGGCTTGTATATCCACCGGTTATGATATGCGCCTTGTCGCCCCGCACGTCGAAGCCATATTGGGTGATCTCGTCCGTGAGGCTTGGCTCCAAACCCACACGGTAGTTTGATTTTGTATCGTTCACCGTCCATGAGATGTCGCCAGACAGATAGGTCCTGGTGTCATGTGAGTATGAGGTGTAGAGTGCGTTGCCAGTGGCATAAATCTCGTTGCCTCCACCTTGTGATACGGACAGCGCATAGGCGCCGGGGGCAAGATTCGTGATTCTATGCGTGTCACCGAAGAATGTTCCTCTGGCAATGTTTTCTCCTTTTACCTTTCCTGCAACGGTATCAACGCTGAGCACATAGGAATAGACTGGTGTACCGATGTTGATGCCGATGTCGATATACCCGTCATTGCGTGGAACTCCATTCTCGCAACTTGACGGCGTAGGAGTGGCATCATAGGAAATGCCATCATAATAGGCGAATGTGAACACATCGCTTCCGCTTCCGTCTGCATCCCATAGGATATTGCGGAATATGGTCTTGCCCCTTGTCATATCAGGCTTGGAGCATCTTATGTTGCTATTGCTGTTGATGTCGAAATCACCTTCACCGCTTGGGTCTATGAGCATGACGGTACGCTTGCGGCAATAGTCCGAGAATTCCCTGTCCGGTGTGAGGTCATAGCTCAACTCTGCCATATAACCGACATCATCTATTCCTCCTGTCCTCAAGCCTGCCATGTTCAAGGTGGACTCTGCTCCTTCCGTTCGGATAATGCCCACATTTGTGTCTGTGTCAGTTGCATCCGAAAGGGATATGGTTCTTGTCGCACTTCCTGTTCCGTCAACACGCAGATAGATGTTTTTGCCTTCCTTGCGGATAGAGATGTCCGTTCCGTCAACATCCGTGGCGATGTATGAATTTGAGACCGCTCCGTTGATGATCGGATAAACAACTCCAGCATTGGTGAACCGGAATCCATACTTGCATGTGCTGCCGCCGATACTTCCGAAGCCAACGTCAAAAGTCGGGTGACTTGTCGGACAGGTGAACTCAAAAGCACCGCCACCTCCAACAAGGGCTGGGGTCGTGGCATAAGCTCCGGAAGCGGCTTTCTCTTGGATGATATTGTCAGTAAAGCCATTCCTTGACACTTCAAATCCTTGCGCAGTCCATCTTGCCACTGTACTGTCGGGCTTTGACGGCACGTTGGTCTTGACCATCCATGTACGTTTCATGACATGCCACAGGGAATCTGTAGGTGAGGTATATGTTGCAAGTGCCACATCATCGTCGCCCCAGAAAGTGAAGCCTCTGTCCGGCATCGGATTGCCGTTTTCACGTCCCATGACAAACAGACGGGAAGCGGATGAAGGGTTGTATGGATTTGCGTCATGATAAGTTCCGTTCTCCTTCAAGGCCGCATACACCGGACTTTCCTCATATGATGTTGCGGAAAGCGGTTGGGAGAGACTTCCTACTATGTCTGTTCCAACAGCTGTGACCCTATGGTGGTAGGCTTGGTTCTCCGCCATATCCCAAGTCAGGTTTCCGTCGCTGTCAAGATACGAGCCTTTGAGGGTGATGCCGTACTTTACCGCCAGATAGCTCTCCACTTTTCTGCGCTCATCGGGTGTAAGCATCCTGCTGAACACAATAAGCTCAGGGGCATATCCACGGATGGAAGCATTACCGAAGAGCGAGGTCGGGAAATCCGTACCGAAACTGCCAGAGGTGGAAGGGGTTCCGATGAATAATGTGGTGTTGGAGTTGTCTCCCCACAATGTTGTTGAAGGATTGCTTATCTTGAAGTAGGACACAACTCGCAGAGCGCTTTCCTTAAAACCGTTCTCGGACAAAGAATCGCTTGACTGATAAAGCAGGTCTTCACCCGATGCTGAACCATAGTCCAGTGGTTCAACACCTCTACCCCTTACGGCTTTGTCCTTGCTCAGAATGGCTCCGTCGCCCTTGCGGCCGTCAAGAGCATAGACAACCATATCCTTGCCGATGGTTGCCAGTTCCGGTGCAAAGACACCGATGACGGTAGCCTGTGAGAGGTCGCCGTGCTTGAGGCTGGCACTCAGACTACGAAATCCGTCTGCGAGCCAGAGACTCGGATTGAAGTTGAAGTAATGGACTGAACTGTTCGGAAGAGTAAGTTCAGACTTGACGCCACGGCTGTCCAATAGCATCAGCCGTATGGAATCCCCAGAGAAATCCTGCCAACGGTAATAACCTTGCAGGTCTGAGTTCAAAGGCGCAGTCTTGAACCACAGTTCGCTTCCGCTGACTCCTCCGGGCGTTTGCGCGAAACTGCCGATAGCGAAGCCTAACAGTAACAAAGAAGTAAACTTTCTCATGCGCTGTCAATTTGGAGTGTTTGAAAAATATAAAAACGTATGCCTCTGCCGCGCAGGGAGAGACCAGTGAGAGAGAACGGACTGTTACTACGGAGAAGAATTGTGATATAGGCTTGCTCCGTAAAGTCCTATTGTCACGTGGCAGGCCAACAGGCTTTACCACCAAAATAATGCTGCAAATATACAAAAATAATCTTAATAAACAGATATAATCTTTAAGAAATTTGCTGGTTTGGCGTTTTTTTCTTATGATTTCGGTCAATTTTGCAGAAATCTTTTACATCTGTTGTACGTACTGGAGTTAGTTTGACAAAAATACACAAATGGTCACGGCTTCACTTTCTTATATAAGAATGTAAATCATGTTTTGAAACTGTACACACTCGGGGTACAAATGAAAACAATATATACTTGTGTCGGAAAGGTATATATGAGCTGATGGTAGAGTCGTCATCAACAACAATGGCCCTGATTTGATAAACTCAGCAGGAATACTTGCTATTCATTTTACGATGGGGTTATGTTCACAAGTTTGAGATTTCATGTAAAAAAGTCCTAATTTCCATATTTCTCTTCTTGTAAATTATGGGATATTAAGAAAAATATCGTATCTTTGTCGCACATTTAGGCGTTCTTTGTATATTGCAAGGTTGTGAAAGAAAAAGAATATAGCTCGTTTCTAAATCGTTAGCAGTTACATTCTTCAAAGCACTTAACTTACTGATATTCAATCAATAAAAGATTGTGTTGTGACTCGCACAATGCCAGCTTATATGTTTGTCTATCCCGGCTCTCTTTACCCAACGCTTTACTGATTTACAGCAGCTTTCGTATGTAGGTAAATCGAATATCAAACAGTTCTTGTCTGCCGGAGCTTCGCCAATAATGGATAATAGACCATCATTCAAGGGAATAACTACACCGCTACTGGCAGAATGCCCCTTGGTCTTGCTTTGCTCGAACTTCAATAATCGGTTAGCATAGTCCACATTTTTATAAGTAAGGTCTTTTACGTCGCAGAAACGCAGCCCACAATACAGACAGAAGACAAAAGCCCGTCTGACATTCGGATTTTCATTATCGTAATGGCAAGCTACCAATTTTTGTATTTCTTCGGGAGAAAGCACATCTTTCCGAAGCATTTGACTATCTACTTTGCAGGTAACACTTTTGCACGGGTCTTTCAACATTACATCGTGTTCAATCGCATATCGAATAACTTTCTTGAAACGCTGGTAAATGCTTTTAGCACCCTCACCCACACTTCGGGATTGCAGATAGGCTACAAACTGCTCCATCATTTCTTTGGTGATAAGTTCCGGTTTGATACTAAACTCATTCATGGGGTACTGCTCTTTTAAGAAGTCCTTAAAACGGCTAAGCGCAATTTGTACCATGCGAATATCTTTCTTGGTATAACTGTTGATATAAGCTTGGAAATAGTCTAAGAAATTGACCGTTCTATCTTTTTTCAACCGATACCCCAACATACTTTCCTTAAATTCCTGTTCACGCTCTGCACGTATCTTTGTGGCAAGCTCCAACGTTTCTTTGTTCTGCTGACGTTCCGCAGGGGTACGGGGCTTATCTATCAGATACAGACTAAGGTTTTCTTTTCGCCTGTTGTGCTTTACTGCAAACTTGGGCTTACCTTGCATCTTTCCACTATCATAGTACACTTGATTGCCGTTTTCATCTAATACGGGCTTTTCCTCTCTACCTAAATAATACTCTAAGTAAAGGCTAATTCTACCATCCGAGAGCTTATTTTGCTCTAACTTGGGGTTTTCTTTCGTTTTATTTTCTAACTTTGCCATTGTTTAGAGGTTTTATCCCGATTTAGGTACCATAACCGGGTGATTACGCTAAATAGTTGATTTTCTTTTGTTTTCTGATATTGCAAAGGTACAAAAGAAAATGATATTTCAAAGTGTACTAAAAGTGTACTGAATAAC